>Ga0213829_1000334_pt1 | contig 48254 bp, 38 predicted proteins | sample MC6MC0896MG_FD_180665 | JGI IMG/M metagenome (GOLD analysis project Ga0213829, IMG submission 180665) | Enriched soil aggregate microbial communities from Iowa State University, Ames, United States - MC6-MC0896-MG | ecosystem: Environmental > Terrestrial > Soil > Unclassified | place: USA: Iowa... | reverse complement strand
GAAATTGGCAGATATCGAAGCTATTGCAACCATCACCAAAAAGCACAATTTATTATTTGCGGTTGATAATACGTTTGCAACTCCGTATTTGCAAAAACCGTTAGATCTGGGTGCCGATATCGTGATGCATTCGGCTACAAAATATTTAGGCGGACATTCGGATGTTATTGCCGGAGCCTTGATTATTAAAGACGAAGAATTAGGAAAACAACTGCATTTTACACAATTTGCAACGGGTGCAACTTTGGGTCCCCAAGAATGTTTCTTGGTTTTACGTGGAATTAAAACCTTGCACTTACGTGTGGAACGCCATTGTTTTAACGGACAAAAAGTAGCCGAGTTTTTAGAGCAACATCCGTTAATTGATAAAGTGTTGTATCCTGGTTTGGCATCGCATCCTCAACATGATTTGGCTAAAAAGCAAATGCCAAAAGGTTTTGGTGGAATGGTTTCATTTACATTCAAATCGGGTTCAAAAGCCGATGCTATTTCGTTTTTAGAGAAGCTGAAAGTATTTACTTTGGCAGAATCGTTAGGCGGAGTAGAATCGTTAGCGAATCATCCGGCGTTAATGACACATGCATCAATCCCAGCAGATAAACGTGCAGAAATAGGCGTTACTGATGATATGGTGCGTTTAAGCGTTGGTGTTGAAGATATAGAAGATTTAATTACCGATATTGAACAGGCGTTGAAATAATAATATATAAATCCCCGATTCATAGAATTGGGGATTTTATTTTTAAATTAATTGTACTTCTGTAAACTATCAATTAATTTTATATTTGTAATTGATTTAACTAAAAATGATCAATAACCAAAAAATAGTAGTTGTACTACCTGCTTATAATGCATCTAAAACTTTAGAGCAAACATATAACGAAATTCCTTTTGACATTGTAGATGATGTTGTTTTAGTAGATGACAATAGTTTAGATAATACCTCTGAAGTAGCAGGTCTCCTAGGAATTAAACACATTATCAAGCATGATGAAAATAAAGGATATGGTGGCAACCAAAAATCTTGCTACAATAAAGCTTTAGAATTAGATGCCGATATTGTAATTATGCTTCATCCTGATTATCAATATACACCAAAACTAATTCATTCTATGAGTTATATTATAGCAAACGGTTTATATGATGTGGTTATAGCTTCAAGAATTTTAGGTAAAGGTGCTTTAAAAGGTGGTATGCCATTATACAAATATATTGCAAACCGATTCCTTACACTAACTCAAAATATATTGATGAATCAAAAGTTATCAGAATATCATACTGGTTACCGTGCGTTCTCAAAAAAAGCTTTACAGTCTGTAAATTACAATAATAACTCTGACGATTTTGTATTTGATAACGAATTTTTGGCACAAGTATTTGATAAGAATTTTGAAATAGCCGAAATAACGTGCCCTACAAAATATTTTGAAGAAGCTTCTTCAATAAATTTATCAAGGAGTATCACTTATGGTTTAGGAGTTTTAAGAGTGTCCTTTCTGTACTTTGTAAATAAAATAGGATTGTATAAAGCTAAAATATTTCAACAATGAGAGATTTACTTCTAAAGAGAAACATTAGTTTAGCTTTATTCTTATTTGTGAATTTTTTGTTTACCTACAAATATTTAGAAAGATCTACACCTTGGGTAGCTTTGTTGTCGGTTTCGGTTTCAATATTTTATATTGCTTTGTATCGAAACAGAAATCTTTTAAAATTTATTAATAAGAAAATAGAAGTCAGCCTTATTGTTCTTTTCATAGTTGTATGTCTTTTAATTTGGAAAAAAATTCCGGTTGAAACATTGAATGTTGACCGGTGGAGTGTAATTTCGTCTTTTTGGGATAGTTATTTTGCTAATGAGTATGCTTATTTTGCAAAAAGTTTTGCAGGAAATCCACCAGGACCAATGCCGTTCTATTTTATTCTGGCTTTACCTTTTTATTTAGTTGGCGAATTGGGTTTTTTGTCAATTATAGGAGTGTTGTTTTTTTATTGGTTAATGTGGTGTAAAAAAGTTAATCCCATTACTAGAACTGTTATTCTGCTATTAATCTTATCATCATTTTTTAATTTATGGGAAGTTATTTGCCGCAGTAATATATTCTTTAATGCTTCGTTGGTTTTGGGTTCTTTAATTTACATCCTAAATCAAAAAGTGTTTACTCATAAAACATTAATAATTTCAGGGATTTTTATAGGATTATTAATATCGACAAGAAATGTGTTTGTTATTTCTTACATCATCTGCTTTCTATATTTATTGCGCACAAAAGCCATTCAATTTAAACAATTAACTATTTTATTAATTATAAGTCTATTAGCATTTACTTTAACATTTATTCCGGTTGTTTATGTGCATTTAGAAGATTTTAAACAAATGAATCCGTTTATAGTACAATCTACTTTCCTAATACCATTTGAATACACTATTCTTTTTGTCTTAATGGCAATAAGTTCTACGTTTTTATGTAAGAATAAAAATGATGTTTATTTTTATAATGCTATAGTTTTGTTTGTAAGCATATTAATTTATCTAATATATTATATCTGTTTGGAAGGATTCACTCAAGCATTTACAAATAGTACCGTTGATATTTCTTATTTTATATTTTGCATACCATTTGCATTTTGGTTTTTAGCAAATAATAATTCTAAAGCCTAATTTCTTTTGAAATTACTTTTTTAATTTCATAGCGTTACATATCCCAATTTATACTATTTTTATAAAAAAAACGTTTCAATATTTGAAATCAAGTCCGTATGAAATTCTATTATCAATTATTTTTCTTTTTAGTATCGTTTGTTTCAGTAGCACAAACAAGCCAGTTGTGGAAGGGTTACTATTCGTATCAGGAAACTAAAGCCATTGAAAAAGACGATCAAAACATATACGTTGCAACAGATAACAGTGTTTTTGCCTATAATGAATACAGTAAAGAAACCGAGATTTTTAATACCGTTAGCGGATTAAAGATCAATGGAATTAATGCTCTTGGTTATGCTAAAGATTATAAAAAGTTAGTTGTAGGAAGCAACAATGGAAAAGTAGCGATTATTGACTTGGCTGCAGATAAAATTTATCATTTGAACGATATTTTTTCTAAAACCAACATCCCAGACAATCAAAAGAAAATTAATAAAATAGTTATTCATGCCGGCTTTGCATACTTGGCTACAGGTTATGGTATAACAACGGTTCGTTTAAACGATAATCATTTTGGCGATACTTTTTATATTGCGGTTGGTGGAGAAATGGCGAATGTAAAAACGATGGCGATTTTTAATAATCAGGTGTATGCTTCAGTTGAAAACGAAGGAATTAAAAAAGCATTAATTAACAGTAATTTGATCGATTATAACAATTGGCAGGTTATTAATTTTGGTAATTGGATCGAATTAGCAACATTTTCAAACAAATTAATCGGTGTTAAGGACGATTTATCTTTAAATACGATTTCTACAACAAATCAGATTGATACTGTGGGAGATGTTTGGGCTGGTTTTATAAAATTTAGTATTGCGGGTGATGTTTTGATTGAAGTTACCCAAGAGGCAGCACGTTTACGTACTACAGATTTAACCGTTTACAACGAATTTGTCTATTCTTTTAACGAAAAGGGAGGGATAAGCGATGCTACATTTTCTAACGGAAACTATTATTTAGCAGCTAATAAAAACGGAGGTTTAAAAGTACCTCTTGAAAATAAAGAAAATGTTGAAGTTATTTCGCCAAGTGGTCCGTTAAGCAATAATATTTCATCGGCAGTAGTAAACAAAAAAGATTTATGGTTAACATTTGGTGGTTACGGTATTGATATGGATCCGTATAAACCAAATGGGCTAACTAAATACGGTATCAGTACATATAAAAATATGCAGTCGTGGCAACATATTTCAAATCAAGAATTAAATGGCTTACAGTCAACCGTAAATATTAGTTTCAATCCGCAAAAAACTAACTTCGTGTATTTGAGTACTTTCAACGATGGTTTGGGAATTTTCGATCTAAACCAAAAGCAATTGACTGTTTATGATGATACTAATACCGATATTTTTACTCCTATTATCCCAACAGATTTACGTATTTACGGAGTAGCTTTTGACAGAAACGGAACAGGGTGGATGACAAATACATCAGGAGCAGATCCTGCTTTGATTTCTATAAATTCAAACAATCAGTTTAATAGGTACACATCAAATATTCTTGAAAGCAATAATCCTGGAAGTGATGCTTATTTACTGCCTGTGATCGATAAAAACAATACCAAATGGTTTGCCAGCCGTTTAAGTGGTTTGTTTGCTTTTAACGAAACACGCAACAACAAGGCAATGAAAATTGGAACCAATAATGGTTTGCCTAGTGTGGGTGTACGCTCTATTGCGGTAGATTATAAAAACGAATTGTGGATTGGAACTTCAAAAGGGTTACGAGTTATTAGAAACATAGATCAGTTTTTAACCAGCTCGCAGTTAACAGCAACAAATATTATTATTGAAGAAGAAGGTAAGGCGCAAGAATTGTTCTATGAGCAGGAGATTTTAAACATTACGATTGATGGATCCAACAATAAATGGGTTTCAATAGCAGATTCAGGTGTGTTTTTAATTTCAGACAGATACCAAACTCTTTATAATTTTACAACTGCCAATTCTCCTTTGCCAAGCAACGATGTTACCGCTGTGACTATTGACGGATCTACCGGTGAAGTGTATTTTGTAACACGTGAAGGTATGGTTTCGTTTAAAAACTTTGCAACAACACCTACAGCAGATTTAGACAATATTAAAGTCTATCCAAACCCTGTTAAGCCTGGTTTTTCGGGCGATGTAAAAATAAGTGGATTGGTTAGTGAAGCAACAGTAAAAATTACCGATATCGCAGGAAATCTGGTTCACGAAACCAAATCGTTAGGTGGAACGGTAACTTGGAACACGCTTTCTTTTTCAGGATCGAAAGTACCTTCTGGTGTGTACATGATCTTTATTACTTCGCAAGACGGGGAATTAGACGCAGTTAAAAAAGTGATGATTATTCGTTAATGCAGATTAAAACCGAAGCTATTGTTTTAAGCGCTTTGCGTTATCAGGAAAAAAGTCTGATTGTTAAATGTTTTACCCAGCATTTTGGTTTAAAAACCTATTTTGTTCGCAATGCTTTTTCGGCAAAAAACAAAGGATTAAATAGTGCATATTTTCAACCGTTGAATCAGTTGTCTATTGATGCTACACATAAAAATAAAGGTTCGTTAGAGTATATTAATGAGTTGAAACTGTCTTATCCGTACCAAACTATTTCGTTGGAATTTTACAAAAACAGCGTCAGTATTTTTATTGCCGAAGTTTTAAGTCACAGCATAAAAGAAGAGCAGCCAAATAATGATTTGTTTTTGTTTTTAAAAAACGCTTTGGTTTGGTTCGATGAGCATTCTTTTTCGCCCGATTTTCATCTGTGGATTTTAATAAACCTTACCAAATATTTGGGTTTTTACCCAGACGATTCTGATAAAGGTTCGCTGTATTTTAATCCGCACGAAGGTAGTTTTATCATGCATTATACTCCAAACTGTTTTAATGAAGAAGAAACGGTTTTATTCCGAAAATTGTTCGATCTTTCTGTAGATAACAAGCAAACACAGTTAACCAATATTCAACGTAGAACACTTTTAAAACTATTGTTGGCTTATTACGAAACTCATATTGTAGGATTTAAACAGATCAAATCACTTGAGGTTTTATCGGAACTTTTTTAATAATTGCTTGAATTGACAAAATTACTGTTGATGATTTTATCATTCGTAGGAATCTAAAGGACTTAAATCAATAATTTTGGAAATTAATTACTTCACAACAACCGTTTGAATATTAGCAAATTCATATAAAGCAAAATGCGACAATTCCCGCCCGTAACCAGAATTTTTAATGCCGCCAAAAGGTAAATGAGGATCTGATACAATCATTTCGTTAATAAATAAAGCGCCTTCTTCAAACAAATGCAGGTAATTATCTAATTGCTGTGGGTTATAAGTAAAAATACTTGCGCCCAAACCATAGGTCGATTTATTGCTTAATTCTATAGCTTCGTCAATGGTTTTAAAAGGCATTATTGCAGCCAACGGACCAAAAGTTTCTTCAGCAAAAACAGGCATATCAACCGTAACATTGGTAACCAAAGTAGGTTCAAAAAATGCTCCATTACGTTTGCCTCCCGCAATTATGTTTGCTCCTTTTGAAACACTTTTTTCCAGTTGATTTTCTAATTCAATCGCTAAATCCTCTCGAGCCATTGCACCGAAAGTGACGATTTCATCATACTTATCGCCTAAACTCAAAGTGTTTAATTTCTGTTTGAACAAATCTATAAACTCATTGTAAACCGCTTCGTGAATCAGAAATCGTTTTGAGGCAATACAACTTTGTCCGGCATTTTGCATGCGTGCACTAACAGCTTTTTCGGCAGCGTAGTTTAAATCGGCATCATTCAAAACAATAAAAGCGTTGCTTCCGCCTAATTCCAACACGCATTTTTTAAGGTATTTCCCTGCTGTTTCTGCAACCGATCTTCCTGCATGCTCGCTTCCTGTTAACGAAACCGCTTTAATAATTGGATTGGCAATTACATTGGCAACTCCGCTGCTTTTTATAGATAGATCTTTATAAATTGGAAAATCAATAGTATCAACATTAAAAACATCTTCCAATGCTTTGGCACTTAACGGTACGTTGCTTGCGTGTTTTACAACAAATACGTTTCCCGTAATTAAACTCGGAATTACAAACCGAAACACCTGCCAAAAAGGGAAATTCCAAGGCATTACACCCAATAAAACTCCCAACGGACGAAATGTGATGTAGCTTTTAGTCCACCCGGTTTTAACTTCTTGATCTTTTAAAAACGGAGCTGCATTTTCTATATAATAATCGCACAAATAAGCACATTTTTCAACTTCTGCAATTGCCAGTTTTATAGGCTTGTTCATGTCGGTTGTAATCGCGTGCGTGTAGTCGCGTTTGTTTTGAAGCAACTTTTCGCGGATATTTTTTAAAACTGAAATACGATCATTCAATGAAAAATCGCGCCATTTCAAAAAACTCGATTGCATGGTTTCTATAATTACGGAGGTGCTGTCTTGTGCCATAGAAATTTGTTTTTATAAAGTTATTAAATAAAAATGGTAAGCCGAAACTTACCACATTTTAATACTGTAACACATTTTTTTTATCAACCCAGCCAATAGTGTCGTTTTGCAGCTGAATTTTTATCCATTGATTGGTTTCTTCCTGTATAAATCCTTTTTCGCCTTCGTTCAACGTCGCGGTTATTTTGGCAACAGATCTTGGTTCGTTCATCAACAAAACATCTTTATCTTTTACAATAATATAATTGTTCATCAATAAATAATCGGATTGGTTTTTAGATATAAAATAACTTCCGATACTAATCGACAAAGTAAAAATACTCAAGGTAAAAAGTGCTTTTTTAGCGGTTGCATTACTGTTTAAACGGTAAACAACCAACACAATAACAGTTAAAAACATACTTGCAATTGCCAAGTAAGCCCAAGTATTTGGTTTTAGAAAATTAAAAACGCTGTACAACATTTGTTGTTGCGGAATAGGCAAATTGCCTTTTGTAACTTTGGTTTTAAGTTTTTCGGCAAAATTCAGGTTAATGCGTGCAGGTTCGTAATCGGGTTGCAGTTTCAACGATTTTTCCAAATGATAAATACTTAAACCCGTATTCTGCAAACGTAAATAAGCGGTGCCCAAATTGTAATGCAACGTAGCGTTTAAAGAATCTGTTTTTACCAATTTCTCAAAAACCTGTGCCGATGCCGCGTAATCTTTCTCGTTAAAAGCGTTTATTCCTTTGGTAAAAAGCGCATCGTTATCTTCTTGAGCTTGTAAACCCACCGAAAAGCAAAAACTTAAAAGTATCAGTAATTGTTTCATATTACTTTTTTATTTGTTTATCGATTGAATTGATCAACTGCACCGCCAAATCGTAATCGTTCTGCATGGTTTGAATATCCATTTGAGCGTATCGAGCCATTTCACACGTAGTTTTTATCGATATAAATGTCGAAATATCCTCACTGTTAATCTGGTTGTTTTGTAACAGTTCGGTAATAGTATCGTTACTCATTTCGGTAGTTTCAATTTTTAACTTCGCCTTTAAATAGTTGTGCAGGCATCGTTCCAAAGCTTCGTAAAAAGCTTCTTTATTTCCGATTTGCGTTTTAGCTGCCGATAAATATTTTTTAGCCAGTTTGTTGCTTGCTTTAAGTTTGTTTCCGCTAACATCGCCCGCTTTTTTGTCGGATACTTTTTTAGCCAAAAACACAATCGGCAATAGCAGTAAAGGCGCTAACCACCAAGCATAAAACGATTTGTTTTGTGTGATGAAATTCCCGTTAAACCATTCAATGTTCTTATTCAGTGGTTGCATTTGCATTTTATCGCTTACCACTTCGGCTTTATTGTTCATAGAAGCATTTGTAGGCAGTTCAGGGCCATCGGTAACTTCAATGGTAATAGGTTGCGACGTAATGGTTTTATAGGTTTTTGAAACGGTATCGAAATACGAAAAAGTAATCGGTTCAATTGTGTAAGTACCTTTATATTGCGGCACAATTACATATTTCTCGGCTTTTGATCCTTCCATTCCAGCCGATATACTTTTATTTACACGGTTGATTTTTTCAGGATCATACAATTCCAATGCCGTTGGCGCAACCGGTTTTGGCAAGGTTAATAAATCTAAATTTCCTTTTCCCTGAACGGTCAAAATCAACTCTAAAGGTTCGTTTGCTTTTACCGATGTTTTGTTTGCCTGAACAGTAAACTGATACGATCCAACAGCGCCTGTATAACCTGCCGGCTGACTATCGAGCGGTAATTGTTTTACCTGAATGGTTTTTGAGCCCGATGAATATACTTTTTTACGGATGCCGATTTCCGGAGCTCCAAAAACATCTGCACGACCTGTATAATATTGTTCGTCTAATTCAATTTCTAACGGATCAATCTTTAAAGTTCCGTCTTTTTGTGGTAGTAAAACAGCTTTTTGCAAGGCAAGATAGCGGTAACTTTTTCCGTTTAATGTTGCTCTTGTTACATTTTGCTGTTTTTGTTCGATCATGTGGTTCCAGAAATTCTCATACTTCGGCATATTTTTCACTGCCATAGTATTAAACCCTGCCTGATCGCTTACATACAAACCGTATTCAATGGTAACAGGTTCGTTAACATAGGCACTGGTTTTTGAAATTTTTGCAACCAAATGAATACCTTGCCCCATGTTTTTAGGAAGTTGTTGTTGTTGGCGTTGACGGTTGTAAAAATCTTCTTCTTCCTCAAAAAAAGCTGCAAACGGATCACGGCGTCGTTGTTGTGGTCGCGGTTGTTCTTGTACGGCATCGCCTACATGAATGGTAACTTGTTGCGATTTGTATTGTTTACCTTCAAACACAACAGAAGCTGATCCAATAATCAGATTTCCTTTCTTTTTAGGTTGAACAAAGAACGAAAAGCTTTTCTCCATACTGTTTCTGCCATTAACAGAAACGTAACTGATGCTTGGATTTGGTCCGCCTAAAATATCAAAATTTTCAAAGCTCGGTCTTTTAAAATCATCTCCGTCATCATTCATGACAAAACGTACTTCGATTACCTGATTAATTCCAATAGACTGACTGCTAACTTGGGTTCTAATTTGAAACTGTGCCCAAGTAGCTATGCTTGTAAATAAAGCTAAAAACGTATATATGAAATGTTTTGCGTACATAGTTTTTACCAATCTTTTTGTGTTGGTGACGATACGGGTTTGCCTTTTTGCTCACGACCTTGGATACGTTCGCGAACGCCTTGTTCGTGATTGTCTAACGCTTTTAACATGTTTTCCATTTGCTGTTTAGACTGGTTTTGCTTTTGTTGTTGCGGATTTGGCTTAGGCTGTTCTTTGTCTTTTTTATCTTTATCGCCTTGTCCGTCTTTATCTTGTTGATCTTTTTTATCCTGATCGCCTTTATCGTCTTTTTTATCTTTATTTTGATCGTTCTTGTCTTTCTGATCCTTGTTTTGATCGTCTTTCTTGTCCTGATCTTTTTTGTCTTTGTTTTGATCCTGATTTTGCTTGTTGTCTTTATTATCTTTATTCTGATCAGGATTTTCTTTCTGCATTTTCTTTGCTAACGCGTAATTGTATCGCGTTTTTTCATCGTTCGGATTATTTCGCAACGCATTTTTATAGGCTTCAACGGCACTTCCGTAATCTTTCAATTTCATAAAAGCATTGCCCATGTTATGAAAAATCTGATGTTTTTCTTCTTTGGTTTTTGCTGATTTTATTGCAGTTTGATAAGCCGAAACCGCTTCGTTCATAGACTGCATTTTATAAATACTGTTCGCCTTGTTGTATTGTGCAGCAGTATTTTGTTTTTCTTTAGCCGATGCTTTACGGTAGGTTTGCTCTGCTTTGGTGTAATTTTTTACACTAAAACTCTGGTTACCGCTTGCTAATTCCGATTTATATGATTGTGCCTGAACAGCATTCAGCATAACTAGTTGTACTAATATGATATACCAAAAGTGTTTCATGTTATTTCTCGTTAAATAAATTAATTTTCTTTGTCCATGCAGTGCGGCGTTCTAATACCAAACTATCTATAATCAACAGCAATAAAGCCAAGCCGACAAACCATTGAAATTGCGACTGAAAATCTGCAATTTGTTGCGATTCAAAATCGGTTTTTTCTATTTTTTGTAAGGTTTGATCTACCAACTGCAACACCTCATCGGTTTTACTTCCATAAATAAAAACACCGCCTGTACTTTTTGCAATTTCCTTTAAAGTAGTATCGTTTAATTTGGTAACAACGGTAGATCCATCGGTATCTTTTTTATAATCGATTGTTCTGCCGTTTTGTTTGATAGGAATTTGTCCGCCATCCGGAGTTCCAACTCCCACTGTAATAATCTTAATACCTTTATCTTTCGCCATTGCAATAGCATCGCTGATTCCTTCACCGTGATCTTCTCCATCAGAAATCAAAATCATTACTTTGCTGGTTTTTGGATCATCAAAATAATTGCTTCCCACTTCAATGGCTTCGCGCAGGGCAGTTCCCATACTTGAAACCATATCGGTATGCATATCCTGAATATACATTTTTGCCATGCTGTAATCGGTTGTGATTGGTAACATTGGGAAGGCAGATCCTGCATAACCTACAATCCCGATACGATCGGACGCCAGATTATTAATGATTTGCGATGCCAATTGTTTTGATTTCCCTAAACGCGATGGTGCAATGTCTTCTGCCAGCATACTTTTAGAAACATCGATTGCAAAAACAATATCAACACCTTGGCGCTTTACGGTTTCTATTCTTGTTCCGAATTTTGGATTTACCAATGCAATAATTAAAGCGAAAACCGTTACAGCCAGCAATACCATTTTTATAAGCGGTTTGCTTGTGGTTGATGCTTCGGGAGCCAGACGTTTTAAATAGTTACCAGAACCAAATTCGGCAATTTTCTTTTTTTTCCAAACGGTATTCCATAGGTAAACTGCTATTAATATTGGAATTAACAGTAGTAAATAGAAATAAAAAGGTGTATCTAATCCCCACATTTTACACGAATCCTTTAAATAATGTTTTTCTCGAAATAAATTCAACCAGTAATAAAACCAATGCCAAAAGCGCTAACGGACGGAATAATTCGGTACGTTGGACAAACTTTTGCTCGTCGATTTTTGTTTTTTCCAGCTGATTAATTTCATCATAAATATTTTCTAATCGTTTGGTATCTGTTGCACGGAAATATTTACCGCCTGTTTTCTGTGCGATAATTTTCATCAGATTTTCATCAATTTCCACTTTCATGCGTTTGTATTCCAATTCGCCGTTTGGTTTGATTGATACAGGTGTTTCTGCCATTCCGTTGGTACCAATACCAATTGTGTAAACCTTAATTTTAAACTCTTTGGCAATATCGGCAGCCATTTGCGGATCGATCAATCCGGAATTGTTCACACCATCGGTCATTAAAATAACCACTTTGCTTTTAGCTTTGCTGTCTTTTAAGCGGTTAACCGCTGTTGCCAAACCAACGCCAATACCTGTTCCATCTTGAATAATTCGGTCGTACTTAATATCAGCCAACTGATTCAACAACATGTTTTTATCGCTTGTTACAGGTGCTTTGGTGTAAGCTTCGGCAGCATAAACAACAATGCCCAAACGATCGTCTGTACGTTCTTTAATAAAATCGGCAGCTACACTTTTTAAGGCTTCCAAACGGTTTGGTTTTAAGTCGCGTGAAAGCATCGAACCAGAAACGTCGGTAGCTAAAACAATATCCACACCGTTTGTAATTTTAGATTTTGTGCTTTTATCTACTGTTTGCGGTCTAGCCAATGCTACAATTAACGCAGCGAATGCCACGGCACGCAACACAAAAAGCAACGGATACATTTTTGTTAGTAAGGTTTTACTGTTTTTAAAACCTTGTATGTTGCTTATTTTTACAGGAACTTTCTCGTTTTTTCTGTTAACGTACCAATACCAGCCTAAAGGCAGTAAAAGTAATAGCAACCAAAAAAACTGCGGATTTAAAAAGGTTATATTACTCATTTGTATTTGCTACATTTAATTGAATGGATTCAATAATTCGTTGATCTATTTTTGCGCCGTATTCATCACCTTCCTTAAACAAAACACTTACTTCCTGAATACCGTTCTGCTGCACAAAAACGTACATGTCGTACTGCATTTTTATTGCTTCGCCCGATATAAAGTTCTGCGCAACCAATGTTCCCGTGCCTCTAATTCCGCGTACACCGTTTTGGTTAAATTCTTCGGCATTGTACGTTACATCTTTTGCACCGTACTGTTTTGCTGTTAGATCGAGCTTATATTTTAGCATTTGATCTAAATTAATAGAATCATTTGTTTGCGTTGCGGTTGTACCTACTGCAATTATCAATTGTGTTTTAAGGTTTGAATAAGCAAAAACGCTGGTTTGCGATTGCTGTTTTTCTTTGTCTGATTGAGGCATTTGAACACGCGTTAACGCTTCGGGCGTACTTAAGATAACTGCCGGAAAACCATAATCAGACGTTACCCATTCGCGTTCGTACAGACTTTTGTTCGATGCGAAAATGCTCCATTCGTACCCCGAACGAACTGCCTGAACAATGTACACAATACAAGTAGCGAAAAGCAACAATGATGTTACACCAATTGGAATCCACAAACGCATTTGCTGACGTTTTTTGAATCGACGTTCGCGCAGTTTTACTCGTTCCGATTGTTCTTCTGAAAAACGAGGAATGGCTTTATCAATAGAAACCGAGATAACTTCTGATGTTCTGCGATCTTGTTCGATCTCATTCATCATTGGTTCCGATTTTGCAAATTTTACAAGATCTGCAGTTTGCAACACACGTTTTAAATCGTTTACAGATTCTTTACTTAACTGTAATTTTTTAGATTGTATGGTTTGAAAAAGCATCTGAATTACCTCTGATGTTGTTGATTCCTTTGCCGGAATTTCAAAAACTTCTTCAATATAATCCCTAATAACATCGGTCATTTCAGAATAATACGATTTTACATCGCCGTTTAAAACCAATCGTTTAGAATCTAATAACTGTAATTTTTTGGTTACTCTTTCTAGCGGAGTTTTGTACAGATCTTCTTCTGTTAAATTTTTATCTTGAATGCGTTTAACAATAAAATACGCTGCTACACCGGCAATTATAGAAAATAAAATACCAAACAAGTATTTCCATAATTTATCGGTATCGGTTTCGCCGCCGATCTGCGCTTTAATATCGTGCATTGGCTGCTTCAAGGTATCAACCGTAACGTTGTTCACTTTTATGTTGAACAAATTGGTCTGGTGATTTTTCCCATCGATATAAACCGATAAACGCGGAACCACATAATCACCTTCATCAAATTGGGTTAAGGTGTATTTTTTAATCAGTTCCATGAGTTTTCCGTCTAAAACAGTATCGGTTTTAGATTGTTCCAACACTTCAAACAGACCAATATTCTGCTGGTTTGGAAAAACAACTTTGCTGCCTTCGTTAGCGGTTGCCTTAACTGTTAGGTTAAACGCCGAACCTATTTTTATTTGAGTTGAATCTACAGCCGATGTTACCTGTGCAAAACCTGCCAAAGTACATAAACTTAAAAATAACGCAACTACTAATTTGTTCATATTATCGTGCTTTAAAGTAAGCCAATAGTTTTTTAACGTAGCTGTCATCGGTAGCTGTTTTAATAACTCCGGCGCCGCTGCGTGTAAATGTTGTTGTAAAATAATCTTCTAATTCCTGGTAATGTTCGCGGTAGGCTTTACGCACGTTGGCATCGCCTGTGTTTACATATTGTGCTTCGTTTGTTTCGGCATCCTGCATTAAAACGTAACCAACATTGTTTAAATCTTGCTCTCGTTTGTCGTACACTTTTATGCCGGTAACATCGTGTCGTTTGGCTGCAATGCGCAAAATTCGGTCGTAATCTTTCGTCATGAAATCAGACAGTACAAAAACAATTGCCTTCTTTTTCATTACTGTAGAAAGATATTCAAACGCCTGCCCAATATTGGTTTGATTGCTTTTTGGCTGAAAATTGATCAGCTCGCGAATGATTCTTAAAATATGCGATTTTCCTTTTTTAGGCGGAATAAACAGTTCGATCTGATCTGAAAATAAAATCAGACCAATTTTATCGTTGTTCGTTGTTGCCGAAAAAGCTAGTGTTGCAGCAATTTCTGTAACAATATCGCGTTTAAAATCGTTGGTAGAACCAAAATCCTGTGATCCGCTTACATCAACCATCAACATTAACGTTAACTCGCGTTCTTCTTCAAAAACCTTTACGTAAGGTTCGCTGTAGCGCGCGGTAACATTCCAATCGATTGCACGAATATCGTCTCCGTACTGATACTGGCGAACTTCGGCAAACGACATTCCTTTTCCTTTGAAAGAGGTATGGTATTCGCCCGAAAAAATATGATCGCTTAACCTACGGGTTTTTATTTCGATTTTTCGAACCTTTTGTAAAATATCTTTTGTTTCCATTTTTTTGTTTAAGGTTTAAAGTTTTCTTTGTTTCAGGTTGCTGTAACTTGAAACATTAAACTTGAAACAAAATTTTATGGCACTTCAATTTCGTTAACAATCTTGTTTATGATGTCTACACTGGTTACATTATCGGCCTCGGCTTCGTAAGTAATTCCGATTCTGTGGCGTAGTACGTCTAAAACAACCGCACGTACATCTTCTGGAATTACATAACCACGACGGCGAATAAACGCATAACATTTTGCTGCCGTAGCCAAGTTGATAGATCCACGAGGCGATGCACCGTAGCTTATGTAAGGTTTTAAACTTTCTAGTTTGAATTGTTCCGGATAACGGGTTGCAAAGATGATATCTAAAATATATTTTTCGATTTTTTCATCCATATAAACCTCTTTCACGGTTTGTTGTGCACGAAGAATTTGTTCAATAGAAACTACCGAATTAATGGTTGGAACGGTTCCTGCTAAATTTTGACGGATTACTAAACGTTCTTCTTCCATCTTTGGATAATCAATCACCGTTTTAAGCATAAAACGGTCCATTTGTGCTTCCGGTAACGGATACGTTCCTTCTTGTTCCACAGGGTTTTGCGTAGCCATTACCAAGAATGGTTTTTGCAGTTTATGTGTAGTATCGCCAATGGTAACTTGTTTTTCCTGCATAGCCTCTAACAACGCCGACTGCACTTTTGCAGGGGCACGGTTAATTTCATCGGCTAAAATAAAATTAGCAAAAACAGGTCCTTTTTTAATACTAAAATCGTTAACCTTTACGTTATAAATCATAGTACCAACCACATCGGCAGGTAGTAAATCGGGTGTAAACTGTATGCGGCTAAAAGATCCGTCTACAGCTTTTGCAAGTGTATTAATGGCTAATGTTTTAGCCAAACCTGGTACACCTTCCAGTAAAATATGCCCTTGCCCAAGCAAACCAATCAGTAGGCGATCAATCATGTGTTTTTGCCCCACAATTGCTTTGTTCATTTCGGCAGTAAGCAAATCAATAAATGCACTTTCACGTTCTATTTTATCGTTAATAGATCGAATGTCAGTCGTGGATGTTGTTGCTTCCATTATATTGTTTTCTCTATGTATTAATTTTCCTTACAAATTGATTAAAATTTATTTGCTTAACTTGTTAACAAATGGTTAAAATACACATTTGTATATTTGTTTTAAGTATGTATTATCATTTTCTTTTTATAATTTTAAGATAAATCTTTCATTGTGATAAACAAACGCCTTTTGATTAAGAATTTACTGGCTCACCATACCGAAAACAGCTTCTTTGATAAAAAGCAGCAGCTAAACTTACATACTTTAGAAGGAAAAGCCAAATTTTTAAAGCATGTTTGTTCTTTATCTAATTCAAATCCGTACAATCAGTCTTTTATTTTGGTGGGAATAGAAGACGAGAAAAATACCATAATGGGTATTGATTTTTACGACGACAGTCATATTCAAAACCTATTGAATGCCTATTTGGAAAATCCGCCGCAGATTCAGTACGAAAACGTTATTTTTCCACATTTGGAAAACGGAATGGTGGTTGGCTTGGTTACAATTTATCCCAAAAAAGGCAAATGTTACTTTAAAAAACGAATTTATACCGTAGACGAAGGCGCATCGTTTTCACGAATTGGCAGTATATCGCATCCGGAATATCTTTCTGTGAAAATAAACAATAGCGAAATTGTAGACAGTATTTTAAAGGCATCGGTTACCAATTTGCAGAGCACCATTGACAGTGTGCTACATTTTGTTACCAAGAAGCATCCAGACATGAAGCCGAAATATCATGTTTTTAAAGAATATTTTACGCTTTGCTGGGCAGGTATCGAAAAAGTTAAAAAAGGACAAGTTTATCTGTCTCGGGTTGATATCGAACTGATAAACGAACAAGTGAAAATATTTTATTCGGCACTTGATGAGGTTTCTATCACCTACAACGAAAACGAATTTATAATTACCGAATACGTAAAAATAGGTTTCCGTAAAAACAACAGATATATTCCGTTCAGTGTTCAGAAAATTATTTTTAGCGATTCTATGACGTATCAAATTACATCAGAAATTATTTTTGAAACGCCGGAAATAGACAAGCGTCACCTATATCATCTGTACAATTACTACACGCTTATTTTAAACAAACTTTTGCAACACAAACGCTTGGGTTTAACAGAACAAAACGATCTGCAAAACCTTTGTTATTCGCTTATGTTATGTTATCTTCACGGTTTCAAGAAAGCCAAAGATGTACTTATTAATCATAAAGAAGTCTTTAAGAATTACAAACAACCTTTTTTATACACCTCTTTTAAAGAAGTAATGCGCATTCTTCGAAAATTAAAATACGAAACACAAAATGAGTAATACATTTGTAATTGGCGATATTCACGGAGGCTTAAAAGCATTGCAGCAGGTTATAAACCGCGCAAATGTAACTGCGAGTGACAAGCTGATTTTTTTAGGCGATTATGTTGACGGATGGAGCGAAACACCTGCTGTTTTAGATTTTTTAATTGATTTATCTGTAACCTATTCTTGTGTTTTTATGCAAGGAAATCACGAAGAAATGCTTATAAAGTGGTTGAAGAAGGAAGACGATAACGAACTTTGGCGTTTTCATGGTGGCGAAGCTACCGTGCAGGCATATCAGAATATTCCTCTTAAAACAATAGAAAAACATATTTCTTTTCTTGAAAAGCTGAACGAATATTATATCGATGACAAGAACCGATTGTTTGTACATGCCGGTTTTACACATTTAAAAGGTGTTGCTTTTGAATATTTTCGTGGAATGCTTTGGTGGGATAGAACTCTGTGGGAAACCGCCATGGCTGTAGACGGCAATTTAAGTGCAGACAGTGTACGCTACCCGCAACGTTTAAAACTGTATAAAGAAATTTATGTTGGGCACACGCCGGTTATCCGTTTTGGGGCGTCGGCACCCATGAATTTTGCAAATGTTTGGAATGTTGATACAGGCGCAGCCTTTACCGGGAAACTCTCCATTTTAAATGTTGATACCAAGGAATATTGGCAAAGCGATTCACTGCCCGATTTATATCCTGCCGAAAAAGGAAGAAATTAACTACAAAAATATTTATATTTGTCAAAAATATCATGATTATGAAAAGATTACTTTTAGCAGTTTGCACTTTAGTGGGCACAGCAAACGCGCAGGCACAGGCTTTAAACGAAGTAGAATTAAACATTTTTAACACAATTGTAAACCAGTCGGTTGAAATTGGTTACGAGCATTTTATAGATCAAGACCAATCTGTTGGAGTAGATTTATTAATTAACGATCGTTTTTCTTACTACGGACAAAACAAAAAAGCAAATAAGTTTAAACAATTTAACACCAACGCAATTGCCGTAAACTACAGTTTTTATTTTGGCGGAAAAGAAGGCGAACATGCATCGGGCTTTTACGCACAGCCATTCTTAAAATACCGTTTTGGTGATTACGAACACGATGTAGAAATCGCTAAAAGTGTTTACCAAAGACAAAAAGTAGATATGAATGCATTTATTCTTGGAATAGGTGCAGGATACAAATTGGTTAAAAACGATGCTTTTACCGTTTCGCCTTTCGTAAATATTGGTAGAAATTTTAGTCAAGAAGTTTCTGATGAATTTATGGGAGTTGAATTAAATGCAGGTATTAATATTGGTTACCGTTTTTAATTAAAAGAACATTATAAAACAAAAGAAGCTGTTTCAAATTGAAACAGCTTCTTTTGTTTAAAACTCTATGTTTAACTCTGCCAAAGTTTTAAACTTTGGCAGAGTTTTTTTAATGTTTTATTTTAGTGATTACTTACCAAATTTTCACTCGGTTTTCTGGTTTAATGTACAACTTGTTCTCTGGTGTAACATTAAAAGCTTCGTACCAAGCGTCTAAATTTTGTAAAGGCACATACGAGCGGTAAATTCCTGGTGCATGTGGATCGGTTTTAACCTGATTTTTCACATATTCGTCACGAGATTTTGTTCTCCACACGGTTGCCCACGAAATAAAGAAACGTTGTTCCGGAGTATATCCATCGATTTTTTCTTGTGGATTTTTCTTTAAGAAAATCTGTAAACCATCGTAAGAAGCGGTAATTCCACCTAAATCACCAATATTTTCTCCTAGAGTAAAATCGCCATCAACATAAATACCACTGAAAGGCTGTAACGCGCTGTATTGTGCTGCCAAGCTTTTTCCTAATTTGGTAAACTGGGTTAAATCGCTTGGTTGCCACCAGTCAACTAAATTACCATCAGCATTGTATCGTGCACCAGAATCATCAAAACCATGTGAAATTTCGTGACCAATTACAGCGCCAATTCCACCGTAATTCACAGCTTCGTCTGCTTTGTAATCATAGAACGGCGGTTGTAAAATAGCTGCAGGGAAAACAATTTCGTTGTAAGCAGGGTTGTAATAAGCATTTACCATTTGTGGCGGCATACCCCATTTGGTTTTGTCAACAGGTTTTCCGTATTCGTCAAAATTCTTTTTAATATTCCATTGTGTAATGGCTTTCATATTGTTGTAATAAGTTCCTTTTTCAGTTGGACTTTTCACGGTAAGTTTTGAATAATCTTCCCATTTGTCTGGATATCCAATTTTGATACTCAATTTCGCTAATTTATCTAACGCACCCTGACGCGTTGCCGGAGCCATCCAAGGAAGATTTTTAATACGATTTTCGTATGCTTTTACTACATTTTCAATCATTTCCTGTGCTTTTTCTTTCGCTTCAGCCGGGAATTTTTTCTCTACATATAATTTTCCTAAAGCTTCGCCTAACGAACTGTTTACAATGTTAACCGCACGTTCTTCGATTGGTTTTTGCTTTTGCGCACCCGATAAAACTTTACTGAAAAACTCCCAGTTTGCTCTTTCTAATTCAGGAGACAACATAGAAGCAGAACCGTTGATCACATTCCATGTCAGGTATGCTTTTAAATCTTCGATAGGTGTAGTTTTAAGTAATTCGTTCATTTTAGCCAATGCTTTTGGCTGTGAAACCACTACAGAATCTATATTTTTTAAACCGGTTTTATCGAAATAAGTTGTCCAATTAATGTTTGATGCAATACTTTGCAGTTTGGTAACAGGCATTGGATTGTAGGTTTTACGATCGTCACGCATTTCTACTTTTGTTAATTCTGCTTCAGAAATTTTTGTTTCAAAAGACAAAACCTTTGCAGCTTTAGCCGTAGCATCTGCTTCACTATTGCCTACTGCTTTAAGCATTCTGGCAACGTGTTTTTCATATTTCTTGCGAATTTCTGTTGTTTCGGCATCTTTCAAAAGATAATAATCGCGTTCGCCTAATCCGGTTGAAGTTCCGTAAACATAAACTACATTTTTGTTTGAATTCAATGCATCAGCACTTACATACGTACCGAATAATCCTGTTCCACCTTCAAAAATAGTAGCCTGAATCAATGCATTTACATCATCAATCGTTTTAATGGCTGCAACTCTTGCTAAATCAGCTTCAATAGGTTTAATACCTAAATTGGCACGCGAAACTGTATCTAAATAGGTTTTGTAAAGATTTACCGCTTTACCTTCATCAGAGCTCGATTTTAAATCTTTGTTATTAGCAGCTTCTTTCAGCATATTCAAAACATCCAAATCGGTGTTTTTAGCCAGTTCGTCAAAACTTCCCCAAGTTGATTTATCTGCAGGAATTTCGGTTTTATCGAACCACTTACCATTTACAAAACGGTAAAAATCATCGCCCGGTTTAACGGTAGTATCCATATACTGTAAAGCGATACCGTGTGTTTGGTTGTCTGTGTCTGGCTTGTCTTTTTTACAAGACGCCAATACCAAAACAGCCACCAAACTTAGTTGCGTTATTTTTTTCATTAGTACAAAAAGTTAATTTTTTAAAATTAGTATAAAAAAACTGCAATTGTTACATTGCAGTTTAAGAATTGTTTTACCAGATCTTCACTCGGTTTTCTGGTGAAACGTATAATTTATCGCCTGGTTTAATGTCGAATGCTTTATACCAAGAATCAACATTTTGCAATGGTACATACGAACGATACATTCCCGGAGCATGCGGATCAGTTTTCACCTGATTTTTAATGGCTTCATCGCGCATTTTTGTTCTCCAGATGGTTCCCCACGAAATAAAGAAACGTTGTTCAGGCGTGTACCCATCGATCAATCCTGGACGACCTTTATCTTTTAAATACAACTGTAATCCGTCGTAAGCAGCGTTCACTCCACCTAAATCACCAATATTTTCACCTAAAGTAAATTTACCATCTACAAACGTATTTGGAAGCGGTTCTAAAGACGAGTATTGATCTGCCAAAGCTCCACCTAATCCTGTGAATTGCTTTAAATCGTCTTCTGTCCACCAGTTAACCAAGTTACCATCGGCATTGTATCGAGAACCAGAATCATCGAATCCATGCGAAATTTCGTGACCAATTACCGCACCAATTCCACCAAAATTCACAGCCATATCGGCTTTATAATCGTAAAAAGGCGGTTGTAAAATTGCAGCCGGGAACACAATTTCGTTGTTTGTTGGGTTAAAATACGCGTTTACCGTTTGTGGTGACATACCCCATTTGGTTTTATCTACCGGTTTGCCGTATTCTGCAATGTTTTTTGCAAAGCCCCAACGTGCTACGTTTTTCATGTTTTCGTAATAGGTTCCGCCGTTTTCTGGTGATTTAATTTCAACTTTTGAATAATCTTCCCATTTATCAGGATATCCGATTTTAACGGTAGATTTACGCAATTTTTCGATCGCTCCCTGACGTGTAGCAGGTGTCATCCAAGGTAAATTGTTGATACGGTTTTCAAACGCCAAGAAAACATAATCGATCATTTCTTTTGCTTTTGCTTTTGCTTCTGGCGGAAATTTCTTTTCAACATACAATTTACCCAACGCTTCGCCAACCGTTCCGTTTACAACTTGCAACGCACGCTCTTCAATTGGGCGTTGAGCAATGGCACCGGTTAAGGTTTTGCTGTAAAAATCAAAGTTCGCTTCATCAATCGCTGTTGTTAAAACGCCCGTGTTTTTGTTGATCAACATCCAACGTAAATACGCTTTCAATTCATCGGTACTAGCTGTTTTAAAGATGCTTTCTAATGTTTCCATATATTTCGGCATAGAAACCACTATCTGATCAACATTTTTTAATCCGGCTGCCGTTAAATAATTGTTCCAGTTTACAGACGGAGTTAATTTCTGCAATTCTGCAACCGACATTGGATTGTAGGTTTTTCTACGATCGCGACGCTCTACACGGTCTAAACGTGCTTCAGCCATTTTGGTTTCTAACTTAACAACCTGTTCTGCCTGTTTTTTAGCCGACGCCTCATCAATTCCTAAAAACTGTAACATACGGGCAACGTGTACTTCGTATTTCTGCTTTTTGTCTTGAGAATCAGCATCTTTAGAAACATAATAATCACGATCTGGTAAACCAATGCTTCCTGGTGAAACGTAAATAGTGTTTTTGTTAGAATCCATAGCATCGGCACCTACATACAATCCAAAAAAGCCTAAACTACCTTCGGGCATTTTCTCTTTTAACAACGCAACAACATCATTGGCGTTTTTAATTTTGTTGATTTGATCTAAAGTAGATTGAATAGGTTTAATGCCTAATTTGTTGCGGGTATCAAGATCTAAATAGGTTTTGAAAACATTAACCGCTTTCATTTGATCCGATTTTGGATCTAACTTTTTATTGTTAACCGCTTCTTTTAAAATGGTCAACGCATCAATATCGGTATTCTGACGCAGTTCGTCAAAACTTCCCCAACGCGTTCTGTCGGCAGGAATTTCGGTTTTATCAAACCACTCACCATTTACATATCTAAAGAAATCATCACCCGGTTTCACGTTTTTATCCATGTATTCCAAGTTGATTCCGTGACTTTCTGCAGATTTATCCTGTGCATTTACCGATGAAAAGATCATCAATAAGGTTACAGGTAAAAACATAAATTTTTTATTCATTTTTAATAGATTAGGTATATACTTACAAAAATAAAAACTAAACGTAATTAAAAGACTGTTTTATAACTTATTTAACCCTTTTAGCTGAAACGTTTTGTAATTTTGCACAAAATTTAAGTAATGAAAGATCTTTTTTATCGTTACAGATACTTGTTTCTTACCATTGGTGTATTGTCGGTTATTATTTTATTGCTGTTTTACAATGCTTTAAAACCCGAAAAACAACTACCTATTTATACGCCTGCAATGGTAAATCCGGAGTTGGTTGACAGTTTGGTTCAGCACGAAAACAATAAAATGAAGCACAAGATTGCCGATTTTTCTTTTCAGAATCAAAACAACAAAACCATTACCCAGAAAGATTACGAAAACACTATTTACGTTGCTGATTTCTTTTTTACAACCTGCCCAACTATTTGCCCCATTATGACCGATAATATGGTGTGGCTACAAGATAAAATTAAAGATATGCATAATGTAAAGCTATTGTCGTTTTCTGTTACGCCAGATATTGATACGCCTGAAGTTTTACGAAAATATGCCAATAAAAAAGGTGTGATCGATGCCAAGTGGAATATGGTTACAGGCGATAAAAAGGATATTTATTATTTGGCAAGACAATCTTTTTTGGCGGTGAAGACCGAAACCACGGGCGAATTGTATGATATGGTTCACACAGAAAATTTTATTCTGGTTGATAAAAACGGACGTATTCGCGGATTTTACGACGGAACCAATTTAGATAAGGACAAAGGCGATGACACCAAAAACGTGACTCAATTGTTAAAAGATATTAAATGGTTGAATGAAAGGAATTAAAAAGTTAAAATATTTATAAAACAGATAAAAAAAAGAAGGGAAATTCAAATTAAGTTCGGATTTCCTTTTTTAATAAGTAGATTTGTAATCTAAAATCAATCTAAATAAAAAGATTATGACTCTTAATTTTTTAAAAAAGAGCCAAAAAGGAACCATTATCGCTATAAATGCAGGCAATGTTCCTTTAAAATTAATTGAAATGGGCTGCTTACCCGGCAATATTGTCGAGGTTTTGCAAATTGCACCTTTATCAGATCCAATCTACATAAAAGTAAACGATTCGTTTTTAAGCATTCGTAAAGATCTGGCAAAAGAAATTGAAGTTGAACTGATATAACATTTAATGAAACAACTAAAAGTAGCGTTAATTGGAAACCCAAATGTTGGTAAAACTTCCGTTTTTAACGCGTTAACAGGCTTAAACCAGCACGTAGGAAATTATCCCGGCGTAACCGTAGAGCGTAAAATTGGCACTGCAACTTTAGCAAAAGATGCCAAAGCACATATTATAGATTTACCGGGTGTTTACTCTGTAAATCCGAATTCTAAAGACGAAGAAATTGCACTAAACGCCATTTTTGATGCATCGAACAAAGATTTTCCTGATGTAATTGTTGTGGTTGCAGAAGTAGAGAATTTAAAACGAAATCTGTTGCTTTTTACGCAGGTTAAAGATTTGGGTTTCCCTACAATTCTGGCATTGAACATGGCAGATCAAATGGAAAAAAAAGGAATTTCTATTGATGTGCCTGCATTGGAAATAGCGTTAGATACCAAAATTGTTCTGATTTCAGCAAGAAAAAATGAAGGAATCGATGATTTAAAGCAAGCCGTTTTAAATTATTCAAATTACAATACCAATAGTATTTTTGATTTAAAATTGATCGATGAAAACTATTTTACACTGTTAGGGCATCTATATCCAAATGAAAATCCTTACAAAGTTTGGCTTACGCAGACGGGAATTTTTCAGTTCGAACAATTAAGTCCGGTTGTTTCAAGCAGTTCTACCGTTCAAAAAACAGAAACCGAACTTAAAAAATTACAACAGCGCGAGACCATAAAGCGTTATCAGTTCATAAACGATATTTTAAAGGATACATATAAAATTGATACTTCAAAAGCAACGGATATCCGCATGAAGTTCGATCGAATTCTAACACATAAATTCTGGGGATACATTATCTTTTTCTTTGTTTTATTATTGATTTACGGATCGATCTTTGAGCTAGCTGCTTTCCCAATGGATTTTGTTGATGGTTTATTTGCTGATTTATCAAGTTGGACAAGCACCAATCTGCCCGAAGGAAAATTAACCGAATTACTTGCAGATGGTGTAATTCCCGGTTTGGGTGGCGTGCTGATGTTTGTTCCGCAAATTGCCATTTTATTCTTTTTAATATCGATTTTAGAAGAAACCGGTTATATGAGTCGTGTGGTTTTTATAATGGATCGCATCATGAAACCTTTCGGTTTAAGCGGAAAATCAGTCGTTCCGTTAGTATCCGGAACTGCGTGTGCCATTCCGGCAATCATGAGTGCACGTAATATCGAAAATCCAAAAGAACGATTAATCACCATGCTGGTTACGCCGTTTACAACGTGTTCAGCACGTATTCCTGTGTACATTATCATCATATCGCTCATCATTCCAAAAACATATATTTTAGGTTTTGTACCGCTACAGGCTTTTGTAATGACCATGATGTACGTTTTAGGATTTTTGGCAGCGCTACTTTCGGGCCTGGTTTTAAGCAAGATTATTAAAGCCGACAAAAAATCATTTTTTGTGATTGAAATGCCTACGTACAAAGCACCCATTTTGAAGAATGTTTTCTTAAATATGTACGAAAAAGTGGTTTCGTATGTTGTGGGTGCCGGAAAAATTATTTTGGCACTATCGGTAATTCTATGGTTTTTAGGATCGCATGGACCGAGTGATACTTTTGGAAATGCCGAAGAAATGGTTGCCGAAAAACAAATTAACGAACGATTAACAGAAGAGCAATTGGCAAGCGAAATCGCTGGTTATCAGTTAGAACATTCGTACATTGGAATCATCGGTAGAACAATTGAACCTGTTTTTCGTCCGTTGGGATATGATTGGAAAATAAGCATTGCCGTTTTAACTTCGTTTGCCGCACGTGAAGTTTTCGTCGGAAATTTAGCAACCTTATACAATTTAGGAGAAGAAGCTGCCGAAGATGAAACAAAAATTATAGACAGAATGGCGAATGAAAAACGTGCAGACGGAACATCTGTTTACACTTTCTCAACTGGAATTTCGTTATTACTGTTTTACGCTTTTGCAATGCAGTGTTTATCAACAGTTGGTGTAACTAAAAAGGAAACTAACTCGTGGAAATGGACATTTGTTCAGCTTATTTTTATGACAGCCGTAGCGTATATTTTCGCGTTAATTGCTTATCAACTTTTAAAATAAAGCGTATGCAGAATGTTATTGTTTATATATTGTTGTGTATGGCAGTTGCCTTTTTATTAAAAAAGTTTGTTTTTAAAAAGAAGAAAAAAGGAGGTTGCGGTGATGGTAATAACTGTGGTTGTGGTTAGAAGTGTGATGATTACGGACGTTGAGATTGTCGAAACGTTTTTTATATATAAATTGTCACTTAAACAAAATCAGTGACTAGAATATTTAGGGAATTGGGAATAATTTTTTGATAATAAAGGTAGAGATTCTGAGTTGTTATTAATTAGAGTTTCTTTTTTCTTTCTACTCCAACCTTGAACTTGTTTTTCTCTATAGAAAGCTTCACCTATTCTCTGAAATTCTTCATAAATAAACCAGTTTTACAGGAAGTCTCTTTTTTGTATAATTCGCTCCCACGCCTGCTTGATGTTGTGTAATTCGAAGTTCTAAATATGTTGTGCTTCCAGTGTAATAACTACCATCACAGCAGATTAAAATATACATATATCCTTTCATAACTTTAAATTTTTGTGAGAAGTCACTTCGACAAGCTCAGTGACCGGTGGGTGAGATCTTTAAATATTAAAATTCTTCGGACGTTGAGCCTGTCGAAACGTTTTATATTTTTTGTTTTTCAGCCCAGTTTATTTCTTTTGGAAGATCGATGTTTGATAATTCAATATGAATTACTCTGCGTTTTTTACTGTTTGTTGTTCTACCCGAACTGTGCAGTATCAACGGTTTCATAAGCATGACGCCGCCTTTATTAACATTGCAGGTTACTTCTTTTTCACTTTCCCAATTGATGGTTTCGGGTCTGTAAATTCCTTTTGAATGAGAATTCTCGATAACCTTTAAAGCACCGTTTTCTGAATTTGTTTCATCCAAATGAATTCGTAAGGTTACTATATTCTCTAAAACGGAGATTGGAGGTTGAACAGCAAACTGATTTTGCTTTTTAGTCCAATTAACAAAGTTTTCAATTTCCGCTTTTTTATCTACCGAAATAGTCAGATCCTGATGATACGCAACATACCAATTAGAATTTTCAGGTTTATCAAAATAGATGCTTTTCACAATGAAATAATCATTACCAATAATATTTGATATCAGATATTTAAGATTATCATTAAAAATGAATTGAAGTATTTCCGGGATTTCTTTAACAACCTGTCTTATCGCGAATAAATCTTCCGATTTACGAAAAGTAGTATTTGTTTGATCTGCATTGCTAATCGAATTAAGAATTGAATCAATTTCTTTATCATTATAAATTCCATCAACAATTGAAAAACCTTTGTTGTATAAATTATCTTTAGCGATATTTAAATTATCTGTCATATTCTTTTATTTTCGATTACCCCAGAGCTACATCTAACATCATCATGGCAATAAATCCGCCAATAAAACCAAGGGTTGCAATATCACCGTTATCGCCTTGTTGGGTTTCGGGCACCACTTCTTCAATCACCACAAAAATCATGGCGCCGGCTGCAAATGCCAAGGCATAAGGTAGAATCGGAGTAAAAAAACCGACAGCCAATGCACCAATTACCGCCGCAATAGGCTCAACCAAAGCAGAACTTTGTCCGTACATAAAACTTTTGCCTTTGCTCATACCGGCTCTTCGCAACGGAAACGAAACCGCCAAGCCTTCGGGTAAATTCTGTAAACCAATCCCAATTGCCAACGTTAAAGCACCGGCAATAGTTGCTTCGGGAATTCCGGCTGCAACACCGCCAAACAACACGCCAACCGCCAAACCTTCGGGAATATTGTGTAATGTAATTGCCAAAACCAATAAGGTTGTTTTTTGCCAGGGAGTTTTAGTTTTAACGCCTTCGGTTTTCGATACGGGATGATTCAAATGCAAATGCGGCAAAATTTTATCTAAAACAAACAAAAACAATGCACCTAACGCAAAACCAATGGCAGCGGGCATTACTTTAGTAAAACCTTCGCCCTGACTCATGTTTATAGCAGGTGCAAGCAAACTCCAAAAACTGGCTGCAATCATTACACCACCGGTAAAACCTAACATTCCGTCTAATAATTTTTTACTCGGATTTCGAAAAACAAATACTAACGCAGCACCAATTGCCGTTAATGCCCAAGTGAATAATCCTGCGAAAAGTGCTGCCCAAATCGGGTCAACCGATTCAAAAAAGGCTATGAGTTGATCAAACATATCAGATCTTTTTTACAAATAAATTATGAGCAACCACTTTAGACAAAGTAAGCTCGTTTTCTTGAAACAGAATAGTTACCGAATGATCGAAATTTTCGTGCTTTAAAACGGTAAAAGTGCTTCCCAAGGCAATTTTTTGTCGATCTAAATATTGAAGAAAAGCAGCCGACGTATCTTTTACACCCACACACATATATTTATGATTGATTTTGGCTTCGGTAAGCAGTTCTTTTTCACGGTACGGAATTTCGCCTTTAGAATTTGGAATAGGATCGCCATGCGGATCTTCTTTCGGGAAACCCAAAAAAGCATCCAGTGCATTAATCAGTTTTTCAGATTTAATGTGTTCCAATTCTTCGGCAACATCATGCACTTCGTCCCAGTTAAAATTCAGCTTATCAACCAAAAAAACTTCCCACAAACGGTGCTTTCTAATAATCATTTTAGCTGTTTGTAAGCCTAAAGTGGTTATAAAAACACCTTGATATCGTTCGTGTGTAATCAGTTTTTTTTCTTTCAGTTTTTTAATCATATCGGTAACCGATGAGGCTTTTGTATCAATTTTCTGCGCAATGGCATTGGTTGAAATTCCTTCATCTTCGGTCTGCGACAAATGATAAATCACTTTCAGGTAATTTTCTTCGGTATGGGTAAGCATAGTTTCAAATAAAAATCAAATATAATTAAATAATCTAGTTTTAATTTAAGTTGTTTAAAAAATATTTTTAGATTTGTCTAAAATTTAATTCAAATGAAACTAATTATATTTTTCAGTTTGCTTTTAAGTGTTTCAACTTTATCGGCACAAGTACAATTTACCGGAAAAGTAACCGATAATAAAAATGCCGTACAAACTGCGGTTTATATTGTTGAAGCCGACGAGGAAGTGCAAACTGATGCAGATGGAACTTTTACCTATCAATTCGAAAATACAGGTACTTATCACATCAACATTGAAAACAGCAGCGGATTCATTCAGACTTTTAAATTGAATCTAACCAAGCCGGAAGAACAATTTGAATTTGTTTTATCAAACGAAAATCCGCAAACTGATTTATTGAACGAAATTGTAATTTCTGGAACCATGAAACCCGTGCTTCGATCTGAAAGTTTGGTTCCGGTTGAGGTTTACACGCCAACTTTTTTCAGAAAGAACCCAACGCCCAATATTTTTGAAGCTTTGCAAAACGTAAACGGCGTAAAACCGCAGGTAAATTGCAGTGTTTGTAATACGGGCGACATTCATATTAACGGATTGGAAGGTCCGTACACTTTTGTTTTGATCGACGGAATGCCTATTGTAAGTGGTTTGTCAACGGTTTATGGCTTATCGGGAATTCCGAATTCATTGATTGAGAAAGTCGAAATAGTGAAAGGTCCGGCTTCATCGTTATATGGTAGTGAGGCTGTGGGTGGGTTGATTAATATCATTACAAAAAATCCGTTGTACGCATCAAAATATGCGGTTGATGTTTTTGGAACTTCGTGGGGAGAAATTAATACCGATTTGGGATTGTCGTTAAAAGTTTCAGACAAAGTTCATTGGTTAATGGGGGTGAATTATTTCAATTATTCAAATCCGATCGATAAAAATAAAGACGGATTTACCGATGTTACGCTTCAAGATCGTATTTCGATCTTCAACAAGTTCACTTTCGATCGAAAATCTAAAAAACAATTTGCACTGGCAACCCGCTATTTTTACGAAGACCGTTGGGGCGGACAAATGAATTGGAACAGAAGTCACCGTGGCGGAACCGATGTTTATGGGGAATCTATTTACACAAACAGATTTGAATTACTTGGTTTGTACGAACTGCCGTTTACCGAAAAAATTACGAGTCAGTTTTCTATTACAGCGCACGATCAGAATTCAATGTATGGCGATACGCCGTTTATGGCAAAACAAAACATTGCTTTTACACAGTTTTATTGGGATAAAACCTACGGCAAACACGATTTGTTAGTTGGAACAGCCGCAAGATATCAGATGTACGATGATAACAGTGCAGCAACACCAACAGCCGATGAAACGTTTATTCCGAGTGTTTTTGTTCAGGATTCATACGAAATAAATAAGCATTTTAGTTTGTTGGGTGGATTAAGATACGATTATCATAAAGATCATAAAAGCATTATTACGCCGCGTTTTGCGTTTAGATACGAATCTGATAAAGGAGATATTTTACGTTTGAATGCCGGAACAGGTTTTCGTGTTGTGAATTTGTTTACCGAAGAACACGCCGCGCTTTCGGGTGCTCGTGATGTGATTGTTTTGGAAGATCTTAAACCCGAAAAATCGTACAACGTAAATGTAAATTATTTAAAAACCTGGATGTTGAAAGATGATTTTATCCTTCAAGCCGAAGCTGCTGCATGGTACACTTACTTCACCAATTCCATAATTCCAGATTACGACAGCAATCCAAACCAGATCATCTATAAAAATTTAGAAGGATATGCCGAAACTAAAGGTATCAGCCTGAATGTTGATGCGGTTTATGCAAACAACCTGAAAATAATGATGGGTGTAACACTGCAAGATGTAAGCAAGGTAGAAGATAATGTACGTACACAACAGATGCTTACTGAAAAATTTTCGGGAACATGGGTTGTTTCCTATACTTTTAACCGTTTAAACCTAACCGCAGATTATTCTGGAAATTTGTACGGACCCATGCGTTTGCCTTTGGTTAGTGAATTAGATCCGCGTTTGCCGTATTCTGAAACCTACAGTATTCAGAATATTCAGTTAACTTATAAAGGTTTTAAGCATTTTGAATTATACGGTGGCGTTAAAAATTTATTGAATTGGACTCCTAATAAGAATAATCCGTTTTTAATTGCCCGATCTAATGATCCGTTTAACAAAAATGTTCAATATGATGCCAACGGAACGGCTTTGGTTACACCCGAAAATCCGTACGGTTTAGTGTTTGATCCTACCTATATTTACGCACCAAACCAAGGCTTAAGAACGTTTTTTGGTGTGCGATACAACTTCTAAAATTATGTTAAAAACAAAACTATTTTAATAATTAATTTTGCTATGTTGTTGTAATTCAATATATTTGCTTTTGTGTGAAAATTTAAAGGTGGTTTTTTGCAACGAAAAAAGCCTATCTTTGCCAGCAAACAACAATAAATATAACTATGTACACAGGTTTACAACATGCGCATTCTTACATTGCTTTTGCGGCTTTAATCTTACTGATTGTAGCATCGATAAATGCAATTATCGGGATGACATCAAACAAAGAATTTAAAGATGGCGATCGTAAATTATCGTTATTCGCTTTAATTTTTACACACACACAATTGTTAATTGGAATCATACTTTATTTTGTATCTCCAATGGTTCAGTCTTTTTCAGTTGCAATGAAAGACAGTACATTACGATTGTATGCTTTAGAACACCCATTAATTAATATTATAGCAGTAGTATTAATTACAATTGGTTGGTCGCGTCATAAAAAAATGACAACAAGCAAAGCAAAATTTAAATCAATTGCAATCATGTTTGCTTTAGGAACAATTTTGATTTTATCAAGAATTCCTTGGAGCGCTTGGTTATAAAATACGATTCTTAATTCCGTAAAAAGAAAAAAGAATTCTCTTGTCTTTACAAGAAAAAAAGAAGTTTAATTAAATTACAATTTATGAAGAAGCATTTTTCATTAATTTTAGCAGGATTAGTAACACTTACAGTAGTAACTGGATTTAGTGTTGTAACAAAAAACAATGAGACGGATAACAATGTAAAAGTTGTAGGGAAGGAATTAGCGTATGCAGAAATAGCAACAGCTAATAATTTGAGTAAAGATTCTTCTAAAATAAACGAAAAAGAAGCTGAATTAAAAAGTGAATTAATTAAGTTAAATGCTGAATTAGAGGCTTTAGAAAGCGAAGTTGAAACAGTTCACGAAGAAACCAAAGCATCTTATTATCATGATAAGTTCAACGGTAAAAAAACAGCAAGCGGCGAGGTTTTTAGTAACAAAAAATACACGGCAGCACATAAAACATTGCCTTTTGGAACTAAAGTGCGTGTAACAAATCTTACAAATGACGAAGAAGTGATTGTTGAAATCAATGATCGCGGACCATTCTCTAAAGGTCGTCAGTTAGATTTAAGCAAAAAAGCTTTCATGGATTTAACACATAACCGCAATCACGGTACATTAAGCGTTAAAGTTGAAGTGTTACCTGAAGATTACGAAGACAAGAAAATCGAAATACAAGAAGAATTGAATGTGGTAACTTCGGTTCCAAATGATTTAGACTTACATGAATTTGCGTTATAGCCTTTTTAGTATCTTAATAATATTGTGTTTTGCAAGTTGTAAAACGGCAAACCGCACAAAAAACGCGAAAACCTCATTGTATAAAGATGAGGTTTTTGCATGTTATTACCACAACAAATTTAACGGCAGAAAAACAGCAAGTGGAGAAGTCTTTTCTAACAGCAAATTAACCGCAGCACATAAAACCTTAAGTTTTGGTACAAAAGTTAAAGTTACCAATATAGAAAACGATAAAAGTGTAATTGTTGAAATTAACGATCGCGGACCGTTTACAAAAGGCTTGGAAATTGATTTAAGCAAAAAAGCATTCGATGCCATTTCGCACGATAAAAAAGCAGGTAAACTTCAGGTTAAATTAGAATTGATTAACGATTCCAAGAAGTAAAAGGAACATTGCTTAAATACGCATTGTAATAACGCTCGTCGCCCGTTAATTCTTCGCCCAACCAATCTGGTTTTTCAAATTGCTGATCTGTTGTTTGTAGTTCCACTTCGGCAATAACAAGTCCTTTGTTTGCGCCTTCAAAAACATCAACCTCAAAAACAATAGTATCAAACGGAATTAAATAACGAGTTTTATCAATCACAAAATCTTCGCACAGCAATAAAAGCGCTTCGGCATCTTTAATTTCGATCTCTTTTTCCCATTCAAATCGCGATAAACCATCGGCAGAACTTATGCCTTTCACAGTAATAAATCCCTTATTTCCTTTGGTACGCACGCGAACCGTTCGGTTTTTATCGGTATTCAAATAGCCTTGAGTAATCTTGTAGCTTTCTTTAGCATTCGCCAAAAAAGTAGTACTTTTAACGCTGAATTTTCTTTCAATTTCTAACATTGATTTTCTGGATTTTCGTCGAAATCAAATATCGTAAAAAAGAATTTATGAGTTTAATAAAAAAACAGTTAACCTATAAAAATGTCAATGAAATATTTACAAAATACATTGTAGATGATCAGGTGGTTTTGCAAGAACGACTGTATTTTTTATACGATTTGGTGCGATATTACCGCCCAAGAAATCCAAAAGCAGTTGCCAATATTACCTTGCGCGAACTGTTGGATCATTTGATTGAATTCGACAAACACCGTGTAATTCTTGCTAATTATCTGAAAAATATTTTGTCGGGAAGATCTTTCCATAGAATGGTTTCAGATGCCGGTATTTTGCAGGATTCAGATTTTTTGTATGAGATCAGAAAGCGGATTTCAGCAAAAATACTTCCTTATCAACCGCAAAGAGATACATTGGAATATGCCTTAAATCAGGTTTTTTACAAGGAAAACGATTTTGTGTGGATCAATAAAATTCCATTAGCCGAACTAATTGAATTGGTTGAAATTTTGCAGATCAAAGATATTTACAGTTTTGAAAAGGCAGATGACGGTGCTTTGTCTGAAATATTATATGCCATGGGACTTTTAACCCAACGAATGAGCGGACGTTCAATGGAAACAAGTATCTTGAACATGATACCGAAATACAATCACTTGGGAAGTCCGTTTTTAGGTTTCGAAAACGAGTTTTTAGAGATTGAAAACCGCTTGCGAAAAGGCGAAATACAGTTTGTAGACTCCAATGATTTAAACTACAAGCAAATGGTTATTTTGTGTAACCAGTGTGTAGATTTGGTTAAGCACGCCTATAAAAACAGTGCAACATTTGGTATCACGCTTAAAGTAAATCAAAGCTTATTGCGTATAAGACAGCAGTTAGAAAGAATTCAGATTTTAATGAATTTTATGGTTGTTGATAATACGCAAGATCGAATCGAAAATACAGTAAAATTATCATTACGATTAATAGAATACAACTGTTACAAAAACAATATAAGTAAATTAATTGCCGAAAGTACACAGGTTGTATCTTACGAAATTACTCAATACACCGCCAAAACAGGTGAGCATTACATTACCGAAACCGCCAAAGAATATTTTTCAATGTTTAAAGCATCAATGGGTGCAGGGCTCGTGGTTGGTTTCTTATGTATTTTTAAGGTGCTTTTATCTAAAGCAAACACAAGCGATTTTGGCTTTGCCTTTTTGTACAGCATGAATTACGCTTTCGGGTTCATTGTAATTTACTTATGCGGTTTTGCACTGGCAACCAAACAGCCCGCAATGACGGCATCGACCATTATAAAAGCAATTGAGGAAGGTAGAAAAAATCAGACATCAACAACCGAACAACATAGTTCTTTTGCGAAATTGTTTGCAAGGTTGTTCCGTTCGCAGTTCATTGCATTTGTGGGAAACGTTATAATGGCTTTTGCCGTAGCATTGCTTTTAATTTGGATAATTGACAGCATTACCGGCATAAATATTACCGATACCAAATGGCATACATTGTTAAAAGATTCAAGTCCGGCACATTCGCTGGCAATTTTTCATGCGGCTATTGCGGGCGTTTTTCTTTTTTTATCGGGAATTATTTCAGGAAACGTATCCAATAAAAACAAACACAATCAGGTGTATTACCGCATACAGGAAAATCCGTTTTTAAAATCGACAATTGGCGCTTATAAAGCAAACAGATTGGCGGGGTGGTTAGAAAAAAAATGGCCGGGGATCATTTCTAATCTTTGGTTCGGTGTTTTCATGGGAAGCACGCATTCCATCGGAATTTTTTTAGGTTTAAATTTGGATATACGTCACATTACTTTTGTGAGTGGAAATATTGCGTTAGGTGCTTATGGAGCCGATTTTCAACTAACTTGGACTACATGGATGTGGTGCGTTTTAGGTTTGTTTTTTGTAGGATTTATGAACTTTATCGTAAGTTTTGGTTTGTCGTTAGGTTTAGCATTCCGATCAAGAAATATTCCGTGGACAGAAGTTTTCTCTTTGCAGAAATCAGTTTGGAAACACTTTAAAAAACAACCGTCGCATTTCTTTTTTCCACCTCGTAAAAGAAAAGAGACTGTTATTAATTGATTTAGATTGTAATGGAAATAAATCAGACGCATCGCAGAATAATTCATGTAGATATGGATGCGTTTTACGCTTCGGTAGAACAGTTAGATTTTCCTGAATTAAGAGGTAAACCACTTGCCGTGGGCGGATCTGAAGAACGGGGCGTAATATCGGCAGCAAGTTATGAAGCCAGAAAATTTGGAGTTCGAAGCGCGATGAGTGGTAAACTGGCAATAAAAAAATGTCCTGAATTAATCTTTGTAAAACCGCGTTTTGGTCGATACAAAGAAATATCAAACCAAATAAGACAAATCTTTTTAGAATATACCGATCTGGTAGAACCGTTATCTTTAGACGAAGCTTTTTTAGATGTAACAGTTAATAAAAAAGGGTTGAAAAGTGCCACATTAATGGCAGAAGAAATCCGATTGAAAATCTTTCAAACGACGGGATTAACAGCGTCGGCAGGAATTTCAATCAATAAGTTCCTCGCAAAAATAGCAAGCGATTACAACAAACCAAACGGACAAAAAACAATTAAACCCGGCGAGATAATTCCTTTTTTAGATTCGTTAGAAATCAAACGCTTTTTTGGTGTGGGGAAAAAAACTTGCGAAAAAATGTATCATCTGGGTATTTTCACTGGATCAGATTTACGCCAAAAATCGTTAGGTTTTTTAGAACATCATTTCGGGAATTCGGGTGTTCATTTTTATCAGCTGGCTCGCGGTATAAGTAATTCTGCTGTTGTCCCAAATCGTTTACCTAAATCAATAGGCGCAGAGCGAACGTTTCAAGAAAATTTCACATCGATCATTCCTTTAAAAGAAAAGCTAACAGATGTCTGCGAAGAAGTCTCAACCCGTTTGCAAAAACGAAATCTTTCGGGCAAAACAATTACTCTTAAAATAAAATACAGCGATTTTAATTTACAGACAAAAAGCTTAACGTTGTCATATTATATAAGCAGTTTTGATCTGCTGTTAGATACTTCTTTGGAGCTGTTACAACAAAGCAATTTAAAAACTTCGGTACGTTTGATAGGTATTCAGGTAAGTAATTTAAACATCAACCAGAAAAAAGCAGAATATGTGCAGTTGAAGTTTAGGTTTTAGAAATAAAAAAACTCAAACCGAAGGGTTTGAGTTTTTTAGAAATATTATAATATAATACTAGAAATTTTTGTAAGTAACATTAATTTCTGCTGGCGTATATTCCTGTCCTACAACAATTTTGTCAGAAGGAATTGCAGTACCCATAACATCACCATTCAAAGATTTTGCAATAGCGTTGTGTACAAAATCAGGTTTGTTACCTTTTCCGCCATAGTTACTAGTGTAGTTAGATTGTTTTAAAACAACTCCGTCTTGAACTACATAAACAATATATTTTAAATCTGTAGCAATGCCATCAGCAAATTTAAAAGAAACATTAATTTTACCACTAGTTTCTGTTAAGCTTGATGCGATTTTAATACCAACTTCAGAATCAGTTTTAGCCATAGCTAATGCTTGAGTAGTTTTCATTGCATTACCGCTAGCAGCTTCCCACTCAGCAGACCTGTTTAAAACAGCAAACGGATAGCCTCTTTGGTTTGAAGGAATTCCAAATTTTTCCCATAAAGCAGTTGATAATTTTCCTTCATGTGGTGAAAATGCAAATTTATCTCCGTTATGTAAAGCTACAGGAACAATTTTATCACCATTGCTTTTTTCTAGTTCTTCAATAGAAAAAGTTACGCGAGGGCACCATCCGCACCAAGCACCGGTAAAATCTTCAATTAAAACTCTGTGTTGAAATTTTGTTCCAACCATTACATAGTCTTTTGTTTTATTTGCATCTGCTTGTTGTACGTTGATTACGTCACCATTTGCATTTAAAACAGCAACCACAACTTTCATTTTTTGTGATTGATTTTCTTCTTCTTTAGGAGAATCATCAGATGATGAACAACCCATTACTAATCCGCCCAAGGCAATCGTACTTAAAAAAAGTAATTTTTTCATAAAGTCAGCTTAATTGTTTGTTAATTTAAAACAAAGTAAACGTAAATTTTTTGAGAATAAAAAAAAAAGTTGTTAAAAAGTTTTATAAATTTGTTTTTCCAATTTATTTAAATAACTAATATGTTAAAAATTCAAGTGTTTGTTGCGTTTCTATTACTAAGCTTTGCTGGTTACGCACAAAAGTTACCTAATGTAACATTAAAAGATTTAGACGGTAAATCTATTAACATGTCTAAGTATAATAATTCTGATAAGCCAATAATTGTAAGTTTTTGGGCAACTTGGTGTGGTCCGTGTGTTAAAGAGCTTACTGCTATTAATGAAGTTTACGCCTCTTGGCAAAAAGAAACTGGTGTAGAGCTAGTAGCGGTTTCTATTGACGATGCTAGAACAAAAGCAAGAGTTAAACCTCAGGTTAAAGGTAAATCATGGAAATACACCGTGGTTTTAGATGAAAACCAAGAATTAAAGCGTGCTTTAAATGTAGGTAATGTTCCTTATACTATGGTGATTTACAAAGGAAAAGTGGTTTATTCACATTCTAGTTACACGCCAGGTATCGAAAACGAAATCTACAAACAAGTTAAAAAAGCTATTGGTAAGTCGTAATGAAATCTAAATATTTAGTTGCAGCAGGCTTAATAGTACTGTTGTCTTACCAAGGTAAAGCTCAAGTTAATGTGGGTATCGAATCTAATTCTCAATACTACACAGAAGACGATAAAATTAAATTAGACGAAAGCGCAAAAGAGGATCCTTTCCGTTCAAATAACTATATAAAGATAGATTATCTTAAAAATTATTTCGAGGTAGGTTTACAAGCTGAAGGCTATCTTCCAAAAGCACTTTTAAATTACAATCCCGAATTAGAGGGAATGGGCATAGGAACTGTTTATGCCCGATACAATAACTACGATAAAGGTGTAGATATTACATTAGGACATTTTTACGAGCAATTTGGTAGTGGTTTAGCCTTGCGTTCTTGGGAGGATAGAGCATTAGGTATTAACAATGCTATTTTTGGGGGGCGTTTTAAAGTGCGTATGCATCCTTCAACCAATTTAACATTATTAGGTGGTAAACAACGTGTTGGTTTAGGTTTTGATTTATCTGACGGAATTATTTACGGTGCCAATGCAGAAGTTGATATCACAAATATTTTAGAAAAAGATAATTATCTGCTGAAATTTGGAGCTTCCTTTGTTGGACGTCGCGAAGACATATCTGTTGAGTATCCAACGGTTGATCCAAATACAAACGTAATGTCTACAAGATTAGATTACGTTGGTGAAAAATTCTCAATTGGCGGTGAATACGTTTATAAAACAGAAGACGTTCTGGTTGAAAATCTAGGCACAATTTTTCCTGAAAGATCAGGTTACGGAAATGCCTTTTTAGTTAATATGGGCTATACTGTTGAAGGTTTTGCAGCAAATGTTAATTTACGTAGAATGGAAAATATGTCATTCTTCTCAAACCGTGAGTTAACAGGAAATGCATTTAATGTAGGTATGATAAATTATGTTCCAGCATTAACAAAACAATACGATTTTGCTTTACAAAATATCTTTGTTTATCAATCTCAACCTAAATATGGGTATATGAATATTCATAAAATTGGAGAAATTGGCGGACAGTTCGATGTGTTTTATGAACTTAAAAAAGAAACTTTTTTAGGTGGTAAATATGGTGCAAATTTAATTGTGAATGGATCATATTGGGCTGGTTTAAAAACAGAAGAACAACCAGATGGTAATCTTAAATCTACAGGTTTTGCAGATTTTGGTCAGAAATATTATCGCGATTTTGCTGTTGAGTACAGAAGAAAATGGTCTGATAAATTCAGTTCAATTTTTATGTATCTTAATCAGTATTACAACAGAGAATATGTTGAAGAAACATATGGGCAGATTCATTCAAATGTTGCTGTGGCAGAAGGTTTGTATTTTTTCAAACCAACTAGTTCGGTTCGTTTAGAATTACAGCATCAATGGGCAGACGGAGATCGTAAAAATTGGGCAGGTGGTACATTAGAGTATATGCCAAATAGTAAATTTTCGTTCTTTGTGCATGATATCTATAATTATGGAAATGATGACCCTGACATGCAGTTACATTATTACAGCGTTGGAGGAAGTTTTACTAAAGGTGCAACTCGTGTTGCTGCAAGTTACGGGCGTCAACGCGGAGGTTTAATCTGTGTAGGTGGTGTTTGTAGAATGGTGCCAGAGGCTACAGGATTTACTTTAAACCTAACAACAAATTTCTAAATAACTTAAAGTCTGAATATTAATTCAGACTTTTTTTTTTGATTTTTAGGAAGATAAAAAAAAAAACGTAAATTTGCACCACTTTTTAGTAGAAGATGAAGGAATGTGCTAAAAGGTTGAAACATAAATCAATAACAACTTCTGTTTAAAACTTCGTTACAATCCTTAAGTAAACAGAATACAAATTTATTATCAGACATGTCTGAACAAACACAAAACGCAAAAGAATTCTTAGATACTTTCAACTGGGAAAGTTATGAAAACGGTATTGATGCAGTTGATGCTCAAAACTTACAAGAATTCGAAGATTTAGTAGAAAAAACTTTTATCTCAACTGGTGAAGAAGAAGTTGTAGAAGGTGTAGTAGTAAGAATCACAGACAGAGATGCAATTGTTGATATCAACGCTAAATCTGAAGGTGTTATTTCTTTAAACGAATTCCGTTACAATCCTAGCTTAAAAGTTGGTGATAAAGTAGAAGTTTTAATCGACGTTCGCGAAGATAAAAACGGACAATTAGTATTATCTCACCGTAAAGCTCGTACAATCAAAGCTTGGGATCGCGTTATCGCAGCTCATGATACAGGCGAAATCGTTAACGGTTTTGTTAAATGTAGAACTAAAGGTGGTATGATCGTTGATGTATTCGGTATCGAAGCATTCTTACCAGGATCTCAAATCGATGTGAAACCAATCCGCGATTACGATCAATACGTAAACAAAACTATGGAATTTAAAGTTGTTAAAATCAACCACGAATTCAAAAACGTAGTAGTTTCTCACAAAGCATTAATCGAAGCTGATATCGAAGTTCAGAAAAAAGAAATCATCGGTCAGTTAGAAAAAGGTCAAGTATTAGAAGGTGTTGTTAAAAACATTACTTCATACGGTGTATTCATTGATTTAGGTGGTGTTGACGGATTAATCCACATTACAGACTTATCTTGGTCTCGTATCAACCACCCATCTGAAGTATTAGAATTAGACCAAAAATTAAACGTTGTAATCTTAGATTTCGATGACGAGAAAACACGTATCCAATTAGGTTTAAAACAATTAAACGCTCATCCATGGGATGCTTTAAATGCTAACTTAAACGTTGGTGACAAAGTAAAAGGTAAAGTAGTTGTTTTGGCTGATTACGGTGCATTCATTGAAGTTGCAGAAGGCGTAGAAGGTTTAATCCACGTTTCAGAAATGTCATGGTCAACGCATTTACGTTCAGCTCAAGATTTCGTAAAAATCGGAGATGAAGTAGAAGCGGTTATCTTAACATTAGATCGCGACGATCGTAAAATGTCATTAGGTATCAAACAATTATCTAACGATCCTTGGACAGACATTACATCTAAATACCCAGTAGGTTCTAAACATACAGGTACAGTTCGTAACTTTACAAACTTTGGTGTTTTTGTTGAATTAGAAGAAGGTATCGACGGTTTAGTTTATATTTCTGATTTATCTTGGACTAAAAAAATCAAACATCCATCAGAATTTGTTAACGTAGGTGACAAGTTAGATGTTGTTGTGTTAGAATTAGATGTTGAAGGTCGTAAATTATCATTAGGTCACAAACAAACTACAGACAATCCATGGGATGCTCACGAAGCAGCTTACGGTGTAGGTACAGTACAAAACGGTACAATTGCAGACTTAAACGATAAAGGTGCTACTGTAAACTTCGAAGAAGATGTAGTTGCGTTCATCCCAACACGTCATTTAGAAAAAGAAGACGGTAAAAAATTGAAAAAAGGCGATACAGCTGATTTCAAAGTTATCGAATTCAACAAAGAATTTAAAAGAGTTGTAGCTTCACATACTGCTACTTTCCGCGAAGAGGAAGAGAAGAATGTAAGAGCATCAGAAGAAAAAGTTTCTTCTAACAATTCATCAAACGAAAAAACAACTTTAGGTGATATCGATGCTTTAGCAGAATTAAAAGCTAAAATGGAAGGTAAAAACTAATTAGTTTTCTCCAATAAATCAAATCCCGTTAGTTCACTAGCGGGATTTTTTTTGTTTTTCGGGCGTTCCCCTTACATCCAGTTTCAAAACAAAATTTAAGAAAACTCACCATAGAAGCTAACAAAAAATTGCAGTCAGTAGTCGGGTCGGGCTATTCGCTGCAAGTCCTCGTTTGTCGTGCCTCCTCACTGCGGGCTATCCGCTGCTATCCCTAACGCAAGTCGTTTTTATTCACGAATTTTGTCATGCCGAACTTGATTCGGCATCTCATTTAGCTCTATATAATGTATAAAGTAATGTTTATAAATAAAAATCCGTGTAAATCTTTAAATCTGTGGTTAATAGTTTAAAGTTCAAGGTTTCAAGTTCTTTTTGATGTATCAATTGCCTCGAACTTTAGTTCGAGGGTTATTGTAGAGTAAAGTTGGCTTTAGCCAAATGTTAAAAAGAAATCAGCGTGAATCCGTTTGCAATCAGTGGTTGAATAAAAGAATAACCTCGGGCTTCAGTCAAACATCTACACGGTCAGTGAGCTGGTCGCTGAGCCTGTCGAAGCGCTGTCGAACTGCTAAGCATCCAACATCTAATACCCCTCACTAAACACATATTCAGCTTCTTACAAAAAAGAATAAAAAGTTTGCTAAATCATTTGGAAGATCGGAAAAAACAGTGCTATATTTGCAACCGCTTTCAGAATAAGAAAGCCACGTTCCTAGAAAAAAAAGTAAAAAATAAATTTGGATTAAATAGTAAAGGTTTTGTATCTTTGCCATCCGTTCAAAAAAGAAAGGGCGATTAGCTCAGCTGGTTCAGAGCACCTCGTTTACACCGAGGGGGTCGGGGGTTCGAACCCCTCATCGCCCACAGAAAAAAACTTTCAAAATAATTTAAAAAACTTTTGCAGGTTTAAAAAAGATTACTACTTTTGCAACCGCTTTGAGAGATAAGCGGAAGAAAAGAAGACAAGTTCATAGACATATTGGATTAACAGAAAAATAAAGAGTAAGGGCTCTTAAGAAATTAAGAGGTCTTAAACGCAACATCAAAAATATTAAAAACATACGATGAAGAGTTTGATCCTGGCTCAGGATGAACGCTAGCGGCAGGCCTAACACATGCAAGTCGAGGGGTAGTTGTCTTCGGACAATGAGACCGGCGCACGGGTGCGTAACGCGTATGCAATCTACCTTATACTAAGGGATAGCCCAGAGAAATTTGGATTAATACCTTATAGAATGTTGAAATGGCATCATTTTAATATTAAAGATTTATTGGTATAAGATGAGCATGCGTCCCATTAGTTAGTTGGTAAGGTAACGGCTTACCAAGACGATGATGGGTAGGGGTCCTGAGAGGGAGATCCCCCACACTGGTACTGAGACACGGACCAGACTCCTACGGGAGGCAGCAGTGAGGAATATTGGTCAATGGGCGCAAGCCTGAACCAGCCATGCCGCGTGCAGGATGACGCATCTATGGTGTGTAAACTGCTTTTGTACAGGAAGAAACAGTTCTTTGCGAAGAACCTTGACGGTACTGTAAGAATAAGGATCGGCTAACTCCGTGCCAGCAGCCGCGGTAATACGGAGGATCCAAGCGTTATCCGGAATCATTGGGTTTAAAGGGTCCGTAGGCGGCCTTATAAGTCAGCGGTGAAAGTTTTTGGCTTAACCAAAAAATTGCCATTGATACTGTAGGGCTTGAATGTTTGTGAAGTAACTAGAATATGTAGTGTAGCGGTGAAATGCTTAGATATTACATGGAATACCAATTGCGAAGGCAGGTTACTAACAAATGATTGACGCTGATGGACGAAAGCGTGGGTAGCGAACAGGATTAGATACCCTGGTAGTCCACGCCGTAAACGATGGATACTAGCTGTTCGGAAGTAATTCTGAGTGGCTAAGCGAAAGTGATAAGTATCCCACCTGGGGAGTACGGGCGCAAGCCTGAAACTCAAAGGAATTGACGGGGGCCCGCACAAGCGGTGGAGCATGTGGTTTAATTCGATGATACGCGAGGAACCTTACCAGGGCTTAAATGTAGTTTGACCGCTTAGGAAACTAGGCTTTCGCAAGACAAATTACAAGGTGCTGCATGGTTGTCGTCAGCTCGTGCCGTGAGGTGTCAGGTTAAGTCCTATAACGAGCGCAACCCCTGTTGTTAGTTGCCAGCACGTAATGGTGGGAACTCTAGCAAGACTGCCAGTGTAAACTGTGAGGAAGGTGGGGATGACGTCAAATCATCACGGCCCTTACGTCCTGGGCCACACACGTGCTACAATGGACGGTACAGAGAGCAGCTACCAGGTGACTGGATGCGAATCTATAAAACCGTTCTCAGTTCGGATCGGAGTCTGCAACTCGACTCCGTGAAGCTGGAATCGCTAGTAATCGGATATCAGCCATGATCCGGTGAATACGTTCCCGGGCCTTGTACACACCGCCCGTCAAGCCATGGAAGCTGGGGGTACCTGAAGTCGGTGACCGCAAGGAGCTGCCTAGGGTAAAACTGGTAACTAGGGCTAAGTCGTAACAAGGTAGCCGTACCGGAAGGTGCGGCTGGAACACCTCCTTTCTAGAGATGGTTTAAGCATCTCTTACTCTTTAACTGTTGGTTCAAAAAAAACAAGAATAAGTAAGATACAGAGTCTCGTAGCTCAGCTGGTTAGAGTACTACACTGATAATGTAGGGGTCGGCAGTTCGAGTCTGCCCGGGACTACTATAATACTTATTTAAAAGGAAATTTTAGAAGTTGAGAATACTAATTCTAAATTCTAAGAAAGAATTTGGGGGATTAGCTCAGCTGGCTAGAGCGCCTGCCTTGCACGCAGGAGGCCATCGGTTCGACTCCGATATTCTCCACGATTCAACGTTTAATCGTTGATTTGTTTAGTGGTTTAACCGATTACACGGATAAACAATTAAACGAAAACCGTTCATTGACATATTGAGATACAATTAAAAAGTAGAAAAGATATTAGAAATAATATAAAGCACATTTTTTGGTAGTAAGTTATAAGGTATACGTTTTAGGTTTTCGAACCTATAACATAGAACTTTTAACGTAGAACTAAAAAAGTAGAGCACAATAAGCAAAATAAGGGCGTATGGGGAATGCCTAGGCTCTCAGAGGCGAAGAAAGACGTGATAAGCTGCGAAAAGCTGCGGGGATTGGCACACACGAGGTGATCCGCAGATATCTGAATGGGGCAACCCGGCATGTTGAAGACATGTCATCCTGATAAGGAAGCAAACCCGCTGAACTGAAACATCTAAGTAGGCGGAGGAGAAGAAAACAAAAGTGATTCCGTAAGTAGTGGCGAGCGAACGCGGAAAAGTCCAAACCAAAGTTGTTACGGCAATTTTGGGGTTGTAGGACCATGACATTTTAAGCAAAGCGAATAAGAATCATCTGGAAAGATGAACCGCAGAGGGTGATAGTCCCGTATTGGTAAGCGATGTATTAGATAGTGGTATCCTGAGTAGGTCGGGGCACGTGAAACCTTGATTGAAACCGGCGGGACCATCCGCCAAGACTAAATACTCCTGAGAGACCGATAGTGAACCAGTACCGTGAGGGAAAGGTGAAAAGAACCGTGAATAACGGAGTGAAATAGATCCTGAAACCATACGCTTACAAGCGGTCGGAGCCCTTTCGTGGGGTGACGGCGTGCCTTTTGCATAATGAGCCTACGAGTTACCGTTGCTGGCAAGGTTAAGTACTTCAGGTACGCAGCCGAAGCGAAAGCGAGTCTTAATAGGGCGCTTGAGTCAGTAATGGTAGACGCGAAACCGTGTGATCTACCCATGGACAGGTTGAAGTTTGGGTAACACCAAATGGAGGACCGAACCCGTTGACGTTGAAAAGTCTTGGGATGATCTGTGGGTAGGGGTGAAAGGCCAATCAAACTCGGAAATAGCTCGTACTCCCCGAAATGCATTTAGGTGCAGCGCTGATATAGTTTATTAGAGGTAGAGCTACTGATTGGATGCGGGGGCTTCACCGCCTACCAATTCCTGACAAACTCCGAATGCTAATAAATGATTTACAGCAGTGAGGGCATGGGTGCTAAGGTCCATGTCCGAGAGGGAAAGAACCCAGACCATCAGCTAAGGTCCCCAAATATATGCTAAGTTGAAAAAACGCGGTTTGATTGCCCCGACAGCTAGGATGTTGGCTTGGAAGCAGCCATTCATTTAAAGAGTGCGTAACAGCTCACTAGTCGAGCGATCGAGCATGGATAATAATCGGGCATAAGCATATTACCGAAGCTATGGATTTGTATTATATACAAGTGGTAGGGGAGCATTCTAAACTGGGTAGAAGGTGTACTGTGAGGTATGCTGGACTGTTTAGAAAAGAAAATGTAGGCATAAGTAACGATAATGCGGGCGAGAAACCCGCACACCGTAAGACCAAGGTTTCCGCAGCTATGCTAATCAGCTGCGGGTTAGTCGGGACCTAAGGCACACCCGAAGGGGGACGTCGATGGCCAACGGGTTAATATTCCCGTACTTGTAATAGTTGTGATGGAGTGACGCAGTGGTGAAAGTACCGCGAACTGACGGAATAGTTCGTTGAAGCACGTACCTATAGGTTTTGTAGTTAAATGCGCAAGACTTGGAGAAATGCGATAGTACTCGGAGCCTTCGGGCAAAGAGATAGTGTACCTAAAGGCTGTCAAGAAAAGCTTCTAAACTTAGATTATTACAACCCGTACCGCAAACCGACACAGGTGGTCGAGGAGAGTATCCTCAGGTGCTCGAGAGATTCATGGCTAAGGAATTAGGCAAAATAGACCTGTAACTTCGGGAGAAAGGTCGCCAGCGCAAGCTGGCCGCAGTGAAAAGGTCCAGGCGACTGTTTATCAAAAACACAGGGCTCTGCCAAATCGTAAGATGAAGTATAGGGCCTGACACCTGCCCGGTGCTGGAAGGTTAAGAGGAGATGTTATCTTCGGAGAAGCATTGAATTGAAGCCCCAGTAAACGGCGGCCGTAACTATAACGGTCCTAAGGTAGCGAAATTCCTTGTCGGGTAAGTTCCGACCTGCACGAATGGTGTAACGATCTGGACACTGTCTCAGCCATGAGCTCGGTGAAATTGTAGTATCGGTGAAGATGCCGATTACCCGCAGTGGGACGAAAAGACCCTGTGCACCTTTACTATAGCTTAGTATTGTTCTTGGATAAGTGATGTGTAGGATAGGTGGGAGACTATGAAATGGCGTCGCTAGGCGTTGTGGAGTCATTGTTGAAATACCACCCTTTGCTTATCTGAGATCTAACTCGGTACAACTGAGGACATTGCTTGGTGGGTAGTTTGACTGGGGTGGTCGCCTCCAAAAGAGTAACGGAGGCTTCTAAAGGTTCCCTCAGCACGCTTGGTAACCGTGCGTAGAGTGCAATGGCAAAAGGGAGCTTGACTGAGAGACCAACAAGTCGATCAGGTACGAAAGTAGAGCATAGTGATCCGGTGGTTCCGCATGGAAGGGCCATCGCTCAAAGGATAAAAGGTACGCCGGGGATAACAGGCTGATCTCCCCCAAGAGCTCATATCGACGGGGGGGTTTGGCACCTCGATGTCGGCTCGTCACATCCTGGGGCTGGAGAAGGTCCCAAGGGTTGGGCTGTTCGCCCATTAAAGTGGCACGCGAGCTGGGTTCAGAACGTCGTGAGACAGTTCGGTCTCTATCTACTGTGGGCGCAAGAAATTTGAGTGGATCTGATTCTAGTACGAGAGGACCGAATTGGACCAACCTCTGGTGTATCAGTTGTGCCGCCAGGTGCATCGCTGAGTAGCTACGTTGGGCAGGGATAAGCGCTGAAAGCATATAAGCGCGAAACCCACCACAAGATGAGATTTCTTTAAAGGGCCGTAGGAGACCACTACGTTGATAGGCTACAGATGTAAAGGCAGTAATGTCATAGTCAAGTAGTACTAATAGCCCGTAAGCTTATGTGCTCTAGGAATTGCTTTATAAATAGTATTGAGAGGTTAGATATTAGAATTGAGAAATCAATAAAAATCTAAAATCTCACATCTATAATCTAATATCTACAAAAAAGTATCGAAAATATGTTAACAATATTGCAACGAAAGTTGCTGTTTTAATTTTTACTTAAAACAAAAAGCTTAAGGTGGTTATAGCATCGGGGCTCACCTCTTCCCATTCCGAACAGAGAAGTTAAGCCCGATTGCGCAGATGGTACTGCATCTTAATGTGGGAGAGTATGTCGCCGCCTTTTTTTA
>Ga0213829_1000332_pt1 | contig 48291 bp, 40 predicted proteins | sample MC6MC0896MG_FD_180665 | JGI IMG/M metagenome (GOLD analysis project Ga0213829, IMG submission 180665) | Enriched soil aggregate microbial communities from Iowa State University, Ames, United States - MC6-MC0896-MG | ecosystem: Environmental > Terrestrial > Soil > Unclassified | place: USA: Iowa... | reverse complement strand
AGTGGCGTGGCGAGACTATGGCGTTTCGCCCGCAGCAGCAGGTCACCTATCACCTGATCGGCTTCGATATCAAAGCCCTGGGTTAAATCGCGGTACATTGAGGAGGTCATCGGGGTGGCCGGATCGCTTAACAGCTCAAGAATGCGGGCAGTGGCCGCCGGACGCGTCTGATAGCCTTCGGCAGTAATGACTGACAGAATCTCCGAGAAAACACCCTGTAACAGCGCTTCGCCGCCGCGCGAGGTGAGTATCTGTTGGGTATTTCCGCGCGCCAGGCAGCAAACCGCGCCGAGCGTGCTCAGCAGCAGCCACTTCTCCCACAGCTCATCCATGATGTTATCGCTGAATCGGGTATCGACCTGACAGTCACGCAGCGCCGCATCAACCCGCTGCAGTCGCGCATCGTTGTTACCGTCCAGCGCGCCATAATAGAGCTGATGCAGCGGCGTCATCTGGATAACTTCGCCATTGTCACCCAGCGTCGCGTTGATTTTGCACAGGCCGCCAATCACCTTATCTTCGCCGAAACGCTGTTGCAGCGTCGCGATGTGCCGCAATCCGTTCAGAATCGGCATGATCAATGTTTCCGGACCCACTACAGGTGAAATATCCTCCATCACCTGATCAAGGGCAAAGCTCTTCACCGTCACGATAATCAGATCATAGTGGCCTGTCAGGCTGCTCGCCTGAGCCAGCTGCGGCTGTAGCGTTTCAGTGCCCTGCGGCGTCTGCAACACCAGACCGCTGGCCTGAAGCTGCTGATAACGCCGTTCGCGGACCAGAAAAGTCACGTCCTGGCCCGCCTGAGCCAGCCGTGCACCAAAATATCCACCGGTCGCGCCGGCGCCTGCCATCAGAATGCGCATCCCACTCTCCCTCTGCTGAAAACCTCTACCTTAGAACGCCGTGACCGGGCTTACCAGTCTTAGCCTCGGTCAGAGCGCGTCGGGGAGCATGAAATGAGAGGCCGGGAAAGCACTGGCAGGGAGGGGACGATGCAGAGAAATCAGATTTTCCCTGCCCGGTCAGCAGGGCGAAACAGAGGGGTGTGTTACAGCCGGGTGACGCCCAGCGCGGCAGCCTGCTGTTCCCACGCCAGCACGCCCTGATAATCGTCTCGCTGCATCGGGCTGAATCCGCCGATCAAATTGTCGTCGCAGACGGTGCGCCAGGCGGGATCGTTCACCAGCTGATGCAGTGCCGTGCGGAGTCTCTCCAGCCGGTCCACTGACGTCGGGGCTGCCGTGATCAACGGCAATCCGGGTGCGGCTGGCGTCTCACCGATGATATGCAGGCCGCGCAGCGCATCCGGCTCATAGCGCGCCAGCAGCGCCCAGCTGACGCAGTCGATAGCCGCGATATCCGCCTGTGAATCACGCAGTGCTGCCAGCGACTGACGATGCCCGCCGCTCAGCAGCAGCTGCGAAAACCTCACGCCCTGAAGCGATGCCACAAACCGTAGCGCGTTATAACCGGAGTGAGAGTCCTGGCTGTTAGCTACGGCCCGCTGGCCGTTAAAATCGGCCAGCGCCGCCTGTTTGTCCCGCGCCACCAGCCAGCTGCGATAGTCACGGCCGGTGCAGCCTGGGGCCTGATAGTGAAAGGTGCCGACCAGCTGAACCGCAGGAAGCTGGCTGACCAGCGGATAGCCGCAGGTCTGGCTCAGCAACAACCGGTTATCCTGCCAGTGTGTCAGCAGGTCCTCAGGCCAGACCGGCTGCGTAGCGATGCCGTGCTGCGTCAGCAGGGTAACCACAGCCTGTATCAGTGCCCGTGTGGCGGGCGGGTGAATCGCATACATCGGCAAGGCGAGCAGGTTATTCATGCGTTTTCTCCGCTGATCGTCCCGGATGGACATTGACCCCGACCGGTCTGACCCAGAACTGACGCAGCCAGACCCGATAGCCCGCCACGCGAAAGCCGTGATTGCGCTGGTAGTAATGCTCGCGATCGCGCAGATAGAGGCGGCGCAGGCCATACCAGGGGACGCCGGGGAGGTCGTGATGCACTGAATGGTAGTTCAGATTCAGGAATAGCATGCGCCACGGCCACGCCGCTTCATTATTCACCGACCGTGCCAGCGGATCGTCCGCCGCACGATGCTCATAGAAGGAGCGCACTTTGGTCAGCGCCAGCGCAGGATAACTCACCGCCAGCAGATACCACAGCGGCGAAAATCCCTGCCGCGCCATCCAGAAAAACAGTAGTGCCAGCAGCGTCCCGTGCAGCAGCCACATCGCTATCGCGGGCCGATCGCCGCGGCGCAGTGCCTGCCACATCCCGCCGAATGTCGCCGCCACATCCAGCAGCGGGCCGAGCAGCAACCGCCCCAAAAAAGTGTTACGCAGATGAATCAGCTGCTGCTGCCAGCGCGGTAACTTCGCCCAGCGAGCAGCGGAGAGGTAGTAGGTTTCCGGATCCTCATCCGGCTCGGTCAGGGTGTGATTGCGATGATGGGCCAGATGAGAATCGCGATAGAGTCCGTAGGGATACCAGACCGCCAGCGGCAGGGTGCCAAATAGCTGATTCACCCGCGGCCAGCGTGTGGGATGGCCGTGGATCAGCTCATGCTGCAGCGACATATACCAGCCAGTGAAGACGATCAGCAGCAGGGTGGCGGGCAGCCGTCCCAGCATCTGCGCGTTCAGCATCACCGAAAACCAGCCGCCATAGATCACACCGATTAGCAGCCAGGTCGGCAGTTCGCTGCGCCAGAGCCAGCTGCGTGCGCGCGCTTTAAGCCAGGCGCGCTGCTGTAGAGAGAGATAACGGGTGTGCATGATTCACCTGACAGCGGAAGCGGGAATCTGAACAGTGAAAGAAAGGGCGGGCAAAGGCAAAGTGGATAATCTGCTTAGCTATGTCGAAATTCCTGAATATGGCGCTGAAAGATATTGACTATCAGTGGCGGCTCCGGGGGCGTAACCTTTCTCTATCAAAAATCGCCTTGCATCCACGGGCGTTTACCGCCTGTCAGGAGAAATACAGATGAAAAATATTGGCTTCTTATCCTTTGGTCACTGGACGCCTTCGTCTCAGTCCGCCACCCGTACCGCGCAGGATGTGTTACTGCAATCGATCGACTTAGCGGTCGCCGCCGAAGAGCTGGGCGCAGATGGCGCTTACTTCCGCGTCCACCATTTTGCCCGCCAGCTCAGCTCGCCGTTTCCGCTGCTGGCTGCCGTTGCAGCGCGCACCAAAACGATTGAGATCGGCACCGGTGTCATCGACATGCGCTACGAAAACCCACTCTACATGGTGGAAGACGCCAGCGCGGCAGACCTGATCTCCAATGGTCGTCTGCAACTGGGTCTGAGCCGCGGTTCACCTGAGCAGGTAATCGATGGCTGGCGTTACTTCGGCTTTGAACCGAAAGCGGGAGAAAGCGATGCGGATATGGGCCGTCGTCACACCGAAGAGTTTCTGGAGGTGCTGCGCGGCGAAGGTTTTGCTAAGCCAAATCCACAGCCCATGTTCCCCAATCCGCCAGGCCTGCTGCGTCCTGAGCCGCTCTCTGAAGGCCTGCGCGACCGCATCTGGTGGGGATCCGGCTCCAACGCCACCGCAGAATGGGCGGCAAAAATGGGCATGAACCTGCAAAGTTCAACCCTGAAAGATGATGAGACCGGCGAGCCGTTCCACATTCAGCAGGCAAAACAGATTCGCGCCTACCGTGAGGCCTGGAAAGCGGCGGGGCATCAGCATGCGCCACGCGTCTCCGTCAGTCGCAGCATCTTTGCGCTGGTAAATGATATGGACCGCGCGTACTTTGGCCGCAGCGGTAACGAACAGGATTCCGTGGGCTTTCTCGATGAGAAAACCCGCGCTATCTTTGGCCGCAGCTATGCCGCAGAGCCAGAGGCGTTAATTAAGCAGCTTGCGCAGGATGAGGCGATTTCCGAAGCCGACACCCTGCTGCTTACTGTGCCTAACCAGCTTGGTGTCGCCTACAACGCCCATGTGATTGAGGCGATCCTGAAGTATGTCGCCCCGGAACTCGGCTGGCGTTAAGTGACAGAGCGCCCTGAAGAGCAGGGCGCTGTGAGATCCACCGCAGGCGCAGATGACAAAGCGCCTGCGGTGATTCTGCTGTAAACGCGCGTCATCACTCCCCGCTTTTTCTGCTTTATCCTCTCTGAACTTCTCTCTGACGAGCCATTCCAGGCCCTGACAGAGCCTTTTCGTCACTCTGTTTCCAGTGTACGGAATATGCAGATTTTGTGACTTATGATTTATTTCGTCACTTGTTACTGAATGGGATGTTTCCTCTGCTCAGGGTGGGCCTGAACCCTTCATCAACGCATTTCCCTGGTTTAACGTGTTTTCATAACCTGTATGAACGGACAATGCCTTTACGCAATTTGTGACTATTGACAGTATTGGTCACATGATAAGAGAATGGCGTCACTCTCCTGCTTACTGTTGAAGGTAATCTATGCTCAGGTTCAATCCTGCCATTCTGGTTGTTTGTCTGCTGCCACTGGCGCTGGCGGGTTGCCGGGATAATTCACCCAAAGACGATCCGCGCACGCAGCCGCCGCTGGTCAGGGTCACAAAGGTCATCAGCGCCACCGATGGCAGCCGTGCGTTTAGTGGCGTCGTGGTTGCCCGGGTTCAGAGCGACCTCGGCTTTCGGGTCTCAGGAAAAATCCTCGAACGGCTGGTGGATAGCGGCCAGCGGGTGACGCGCGGTCAGCCGCTGATGCGGCTCGACCCGGCAGATCTCCGGCTGCTGGCCCAGGCTCAGCAGCAGGCCGTTGCCGCCGCGCAGGCACGCGTCAGACAGGCCAGCGCCGATCAGGCGCGTTACCGCACTCTGGTGGCAACCGGGGCAGTTTCTGCGTCGGCATACGACCAGATTCGTGCCGCTGCGGCCACCGCTCAGGCTGAGCTGAAAGCCGCCCAGGCGCAGGCCAGCGTGGCAGGTAACGCCAGCGGATATGCGCTGCTCCTGGCTGATGACGATGGCGTGGTGATGGCAACGCTGGCGGAGCCGGGTCAGGTTGTGAGTGCCGGTGAGGCCGTCATCAGACTGGCCAGATCCGGACAGCGCGAGGCGAGCGTTCAGTTGCCAGAGACCCTTCGCCCGGCAGTGGGAAGTGAGGCAAAGGCAACGCTGTATGGTGCGGACAGTGCGCCGGTTTCTGCCCGGCTGCGCCAACTGGCTGATGTGGCCGATCCGATGACGCGCACCTTTGAGGCGAGATATGTGCTGGAGGGCACACTGGCCAGCGCTCCGCTGGGAGCCACCGTCACAATCACGCTGCCAAATAAACCGTCGCAACCGCTGCTGCAGGTTCCGCTGGCGGCGATCTACGATGCCGGTAAAGGGCCAGGCGTCTGGGATATTACCGGCCAGCCCGCTACCGTTGCCTGGCGGCCGGTGACGGTGGTGTCGATAAGTGACGAGGCGGCCACCGTCACGGATCAGCTTAATGCTGGCGATCAGATAGTGGCGCTGGGCGCGCATCTGTTGCAGCAGGGGGAGCGCGTGCGCCCCGATGACGCTGCCGTTGCCGGGAGCCAGCCATGAGCCAGGGACGCTTTAATCTGTCAGCGCTGGCCGTGCGCGAGCGCGCTATTACGCTGTTTCTGATCATCCTGATTACCGTGGCGGGCGTCTTGTCCTTTTTCGAACTGGGACGGGCAGAAGATCCACCGTTCACCGTAAAACAGATGACGATTATCTCCGCCTGGCCGGGTGCGACGGCTCAGGAGATGCAGGATCAGGTGGCCGAGCCGCTGGAAAAGCGTCTGCAGGAGCTGAGGTGGTATGACCGTAGCGAGACGTACACGCGCCCCGGTCTGGCTTTCACTATGTTATCCCTGCAGGACAAAACGCCGCCTTCCCAGGTTCAGGAGGAGTTTTACCAGGCGCGTAAGAAGCTGGGTGATGAGAGCAGAAATCTGCCTGCCGGGGTCATCGGGCCGATGATCAACGACGAGTTCTCCGACGTGACCTTTGCACTGCTGGCGCTGAAGGCAAAAGGGGAGCCGCAGCGCCTGCTGGTTCGTGAAGCGGAATCACTGCGTCAGCGACTGCTGCATCTGCCTGGCGTGAAAAAGGTCAATATCATCGGTGAGCAGAGTGAACGCATCTATGTGTCGTTTTCACACGATCGGCTGGCGACACTCGGCATCACTCCGCAGGCAATTTTTGCTGCGCTGAACGATCAGAATGTCCTGACGCCAGCGGGATCGATTGATACGCAGGGGCCGCAGGTCTTTATCCGCCTGGATGGCGCGTTCGATAAACTGGAAAAAATCCGTGAGACGCCGATTGTGGCGCAGGGGAGAAGCCTGAAGCTGGCGGACGTGGCTACGGTGACCCGGGGTTACGAAGATCCCGCCACCTTTATGGTGCGCAATCAGGGCGAACCGGCGCTGCTGCTGGGTATCGTAATGCGTGAAGGCTGGAACGGTCTGGAACTCGGCAAGGCACTGGCGGCTGAAACCGCCCGCATTAACCAGGCGATGCCGCTGGGGCTCTCACTGACTCAGGTCACCGATCAGTCCGTCAATATCCGCTCGGCGGTTGATGAATTTATGGTTAAGTTCGTCGTGGCGTTGCTGGTGGTGATGGTGGTCTGCTTTGTCAGCATGGGCTGGCGTGTCGGGGTAGTGGTCGCGGCTGCGGTGCCGCTCACCCTGGCGGTGGTGTTTGTGGTGATGGAGGCTTCCGGCAAAAACTTTGACCGCATCACGCTGGGTTCGCTGATTCTGGCGCTGGGCCTGCTGGTGGACGACGCCATTATCGCCATTGAGATGATGGTAGTGAAAATGGAAGAGGGCTACGACCGCATTAAGGCTTCTGCCTATGCCTGGAGTCATACGGCGGCACCAATGCTGGCAGGCACCCTGGTTACGGCCGTCGGGTTTATGCCCAATGGGTTTGCGCAGTCCACGGCGGGCGAGTACACCAGCAATATGTTCTGGATAGTCGGCATCGCGTTGATCGCCTCCTGGATCGTCGCGGTGGTGTTCACCCCTTATCTCGGCGTAAAGCTGCTGCCAGCCATCAAAACGGTAGAAGGCGGTCACACAGCGATCTACAACACCCGCCACTACAACCGCTTTCGCCGCCTGCTGACCCGCGTGATTGCCCGTAAAGGCTGGGTGGCAGGCGTGGTGATTGCCCTGTTTATCGCCGCTGTGCTCGGTATGGCGCTGGTGAAAAAACAGTTTTTCCCGACCTCAGACCGGCCTGAAGTGCTGGTTGAAGTTCAGCTCCCCTACGGCAGCGCCATAGAACAGACCCGCGCAGCGGCTGAAAAGGTTGAGACATGGCTTAAACAGCAGCAGCAGGCAAAAATCGTCACCACCTATATTGGTCAGGGGCCACCGCGTTTTTATCTGGCGATGGCACCGGAACTGCCCGATCCGGCCTTTGCTAAGCTGGTGGTACTGACCGACAGTCAGGACGCGCGTGAGGCACTGAAAACGCAGCTGCGCGCCGCCATTGCCAGCGGTCTGGTGCCTGAAGCGCAGGTTCGTGTAACGCAGCTGGTGTTTGGCCCATACTCCCCTTATCCGGTGGCGTGGCGGGTGATGGGGCCTGATCCGGCCCATCTGCGCGCGATTGCCGATCGGGTGGAAGCGGTCCTGCGGGCCAGCCCGATGATGAGGACGGTGAATACCGACTGGGGCGCCCCCGTGCCGACGCTGCATTTCTCACTGGATCAGAACCGGCTGCAGGCTGTGGGGCTGACATCCAGTGACGTCGCCCGGCAATTACAGTTTCTGCTGTCGGGCGTGCCTGTCACTACCGTGCGGGAAGATATCCGCTCGGTCCAGGTGGTGGGGCGTGCGGCCGGAGAAGCCCGCCTCGATCCGGCTAAAATCGCCGACTTCACGCTGGTGGGCACCGCGGGTCAGCGTATCCCCTTATCGCAGATTGGTGATGTGCAGGTGAAAATGGAAGATCCCGTGCTGCGGCGGCGCGACCGCACGCCGACCATCACCGTTCGGGGTGATATCGCCGATTCCCTGGAGCCGCCTGACGTCTCGACGGCGCTGAACAAAGCCTTGCAACCGATCATCGCGACGCTGCCCGCGGGCTACCGCATTGAAATGGCCGGTTCAATAGAGGAGTCCGGTAAAGCGACCCAGGCGATGGCCCCGCTGTTCCCGATCATGATTGCGATCACTCTGCTGATCATCATTCTGCAGGTGCGTTCTCTGTCGGCGATGATCATGGTCTTTCTGACTGCGCCTCTCGGGCTGATTGGCGTCGTGCCGACGCTGCTGCTGTTCAGTCAGCCTTTTGGTATTAATGCACTGGTCGGGCTGATTGCCCTGTCGGGCATCCTGATGCGTAACACGCTGATTCTGATAGGGCAGATTCACCACAATGAACAGGAGGGTCTGGCACCCTTTGATGCAGTGGTCGAAGCGACAGTGCAGCGTGCCCGTCCGGTGCTGCTGACGGCAATGGCGGCGATTCTGGCGTTTATACCACTGACCCACTCGGTGTTCTGGGGAACGCTGGCCTATACCCTGATTGGTGGCACGCTGGGCGGCACCCTGATCACGCTGGTTTTCCTGCCCGCAATGTACGCTATCTGGTTCCGCATCCGCCTGCCGGGCAGCAAAACGGCAGTTGTGAAACCGGCGCTGTCGGAATAGTCTCAGGGTGACGGTTGCCGCTTCGCTGCTCTCTGCAGCCTGGCAGCAACCGTCAATTCATTGTTTTAAGCTTTTGAAGAAGGTGTATAAAAAGGTAAAAGCTATCAAACAGATAGGATGAGACAGGTGTGCGATCCTGAAAATCCTCTATAGAGTAGCGATGAAAATACAAAAAAGAGGTGTGACCATGAGCAATTCCATTGATGAAGATGCAAAAGATGCAAAGCCTATTGTCGAAGCCGATCGCGAAGCGCCCGAGGGCAAATGTCCTTTTCATGCTGGTAAGCCTTCTCAGGAAAATCAGGCGCCGGGCGGCGGAACAACTAACCGCGACTGGTGGCCTAATCAACTCCGGGTTGACCTGCTGAACCAGCACTCATCCCGTTCGAACCCGCTTGATGAATCCTTCGATTACCGTAAAGAATTTGCCAAATTAGATTACTCAGCGCTGAAAGCTGACATCAAAGGGTTGCTCACCGAGTCACAAGCCTGGTGGCCCGCTGACTGGGGCAGCTACATCGGCCTGTTTATTCGTATGGCCTGGCACAGCGCCGGAACCTATCGCTCCGTGGACGGACGCGGTGGTTCAGGTCGTGGTCAGCAACGCTTCGCACCCCTAAACTCCTGGCCAGACAACGTCAGTCTGGATAAAGCGCGCCGCTTACTGTGGCCGGTTAAACAGAAATATGGTCAGAAAATCTCCTGGGCCGACCTCTACATTCTGGCGGGCAACGTCGCGCTGGAAAACTCCGGATTCCGTACCTTCGGCTTTGGTGCCGGACGTGAAGATGTCTGGGAACCGGATATGGATGTGAACTGGGGTGAAGAAGCCGCCTGGCTGGAACACCGTCACCCGGAATCCCTGGCGCAGTCACCACTGGGCGCTACCGAAATGGGTCTGATCTACGTGAACCCGGAAGGTCCGGAACACAGCGGCGATCCTGCCTCTGCGGCCCCGGCTATTCGCGCCACTTTCGGCAACATGGGCATGAACGACGAAGAGATCGTGGCATTGATTGCTGGTGGACATACGCTGGGTAAAACCCACGGTGCCGCACCGGCCAGCCACGTCGGAGTTGATCCGGAAACCGCACCGATTGAGGCGCAGGGCCTGGGCTGGGTCAACAGCCACGGCACGGGAGTTGGCGCAGATGCGATTACCTCTGGTCTGGAAGTAATCTGGTCTCAGACGCCAACCCAGTGGAGTAACTACTTCTTCGAGAACCTGTTCAAATATGAGTGGGTTCAGACGCGCAGCCCGGCCGGTGCCATCCAGTTCGTGGCAGCTGATGCGCCGGATATTATCCCGGATGCGTTTGACGCCGCGAAGAAACACAAGCCGACCATGCTGGTGACCGATCTGACGCTGCGATTTGACCCGGAGTTTGAAAAGATTTCGCGTCGTTTCCACAACGATCCGCAGGCGTTCAACGAAGCCTTTGCCCGTGCCTGGTTTAAACTGACTCACCGTGATATTGGGCCAAAAGCGCGCTACATCGGACCTGAAGTCCCGCAGGAAGATCTGATCTGGCAGGATCCGCTGCCTGCACCGGTTTATCATCCAACCGTGGCGGATATCGCGCAGCTGAAAGAGAAAATCGCTGCAACCGGCCTCAGCGTCAGCGAGCTGGTTTCGGTTGCCTGGGCTTCGGCATCAACCTTCCGTGGCGGCGACAAACGTGGTGGTGCTAACGGTGCCCGCCTGGCGTTGCTGCCGCAGCGTGAGTGGGACGTCAATGCCGTCGCAGCACGCGTGCTGCCAACGCTGGAAGCGGTGCAGCGTGAAGCGCACAAGGCTTCACTGGCAGATGTGATTGTGCTGGCGGGTGTGGTCGGCGTTGAGCAGGCGGCGAAAGCAGCTGGCGTTGAAATTGACGTGCCATTTACTCCGGGCCGTGTTGATGCGCGTCAGGATCAGACTGATATCGAGTCATTCGATCTGCTGAAACCGCGTGCAGATGGTTTCCGTAACTACGGTACTGGCTTCGGCAAAACCACCACCGAAAATCTGCTGATCGATAAAGCGCAGCAGCTGACCCTGACCGTGCCGGAGTTAACGGTGCTGGTTGGCGGAATGCGTGCGCTGGGTGCTAACTTTGATGGCAGTCAGCACGGCATCTTCACGCACCACACAGGGACGCTGAACACAGACTTCTTCGTGAATCTGCTGGATATGCGCACCGAGTGGAAAGCCGCCGATTCGACCAATGAGAAATTTATTGGACGGGATCGCGTCACTGGCGAAACCCGTTTCACCGCCACGCGCGCCGATCTGGTGTTTGGCTCCAATGCGGTGCTACGCGCCTCGGCGGAAGTCTACGCCAGCAGCGACGCCCGTGAAAAATTCGTCAAAGACTTTGTTGCCGCCTGGACCAAGGTGATGAATCTGGATCGGTTTGAACTCTGATTGCTGTTGACGTTGTAAAATCTGAAACCCGCTGATATTAGCGGGTTTTTTTTTATGAGAGCAGGTGAGTTATTCGACCGCTTAACTATCCTTTTACAACCCAGGTACAACAGGTTAATGGCATCATTTAAATTTCGGTCACTGCCAGTAACGTGATTCTTCGGGCCACGTAGGCAAGTACGGCTTCCCGCTGCGATTCAGGCATATGACTTTCATTATAAGTATCGATAATAAGCTGATGATGACTCACCACCTCGGAAAGCCATTTTCGTGCCAGTGTCGGATTAATATCCATACCCTGGGCAAGCAGGATAAAGTCTGCACCCAGATATTCTCCGTACTCTGAATTCATCCCCGGTGCGTTTCCTGCATCATTTTCTTCGCGTTCCAGCAGGGGCAAAGCTAAATACTCTCCAAACGCTGCAGGGTAGGGCACAACGCTGATAAAGTCATAAACCGGTGCCAGCCAGGGTGAACCCTGCGGAGGCAGGATAATCCCAATATTGCGCAGATGAAAATCATTGTTTCCCAGCACATAGGCATACACGATGCGCAAAAAGAGGTCACGTTTACTCTTTAAACTGCTGTTCACTCTGGTATTCAGGAATTTAGCGGCTTTCTCGTAACTGATGGCTTTATGATTAACAATCCTGCCATATTTATCGCCGAGACCCATCGCGCCATCCAGCTGTTCCTGATGTAATCTCGCGTTATCTGACGCTGTCCGGTCATACCTTTTAATGACAAACGCCAGTTCGCCTGGCCGATTTTCATCGTGTCTGAATGGCATCAGCCCGAACGGGGGTACGTCAAATTTCAGACGCTGCATAACGCACATAGTGGCATGCTCGTTTTCTGCCAGGTGTGGGTATTCTTCCGGAGAGGGTTTCAGGATATAGGTGCCATCATTGCTGACGACCACCAGTTCTCCCTTTGCCAGGCGAAGCGACAGTTTGGGTTGATAGCCTGAAATGCTCATGCCTTTCTGACGTTCAGGGAGTTCCTGAATAAACTGACTGCGCGTAAACGGCAGGCTAAGAGCCACATTCAGACTACCCAGCAGATGCCGGATGCCTTTTGTTGAGTAGCCGGTTTTTAGCTCAGATTCTTTAAGCCGTTTTAATGTGATCAGGCAGCGTTCTGAATTCATGATGTTATCTCTTTAAAGACGACTGCCCCAAGCAAATCGTTGCCATTTTCCATCAGTAAGCCGAACAGATCCTTATCATCAATTTTTTGAATTTCAGAATAGCGTTTTCGCAACCAGCCTTCCGGCGCTAAACCTTTAAAGAAGGGATGTAGCTCTTCACTTAAATAGGGCTCAGGTCTTACCGGCATGCTGAGAGATATCGCACAACCAGCATAAGTGGGCAGGTAGCAGAAAGTATAACCGCTTTGCCCTTCACTCAGTGTTCCTGCCAGCGTGTTGTAAAGCCACACCTCTATTTTTCGAGCCATACTTTTATACCCAGTTCTTTAAGCAAGGCGTGAAGATTTATTGCCTTTGCAGAAGATGGTTTAGCAATCAGTCGTTTAAATGTTGAGAGTGATACACCAATCTGAATCGCCATCTCTTCATAGGTGATGTTTTGTCGTTTGAGTTCATTGGCCAGTAGTTGTGGCAGTGTCGGAAACGTCAGATCACTCAGCACCGTTCGGGTGTCCGGTTCGTCCGCTTCTGTTGTGGCTTCTCTACTCAAAGCGAACCCCGCCAATACCTTTCGCCGATCTGACTCAGAAAGGTTTAGCAGCGAAGATTTAATCTCATTAAGGTTCATTTTTGACCTTTTCTGCATTCTCAGTACGTTTTTTTAAACGATATGGTCCGACTATAGTACTAAAAGGGTCATTTTTGAACTATTTACCGGTATCATCTTCTCAGCTTACAGCCAGACTGTGAAATATGCGGATGAAAGGTCATTTATGACACTTTAAGTCACTATTAATGCATTTGTTAAAGAGAGTATGAGATGTAGGGGTCAGAAATGAACCTTTAAGTGAGGGCGGCACCGAATGTCTAAGTATCAGGCACTAACGAAAAGAACCGGGAATTTGAAGAGTAAACAGACTGAGTAAGACGCAAAAATTTTATCAGAAGTATGAAAAGCAAAAAGCCCGCTTAGTTTCCTAAGCAGGCTTTTCTAATTTGGCTCCTCTGACTGGACTCGAACCAGTGACATACGGATTAACAGTCCGCCGTTCTACCGACTGAACTACAGAGGAATCGTTTGAACGGGGCGCATAGTAACGGCCACGCCGGGCCATGTCAAAGCTCTTTTTCATAAATTAGCGCGACTGCTGAAATAGTCGCCACTATGGCGTTTTAAGCACTGAAAGAGCGGCCTGTGCGGCTGACTCATCCGGCAAAACGGCACGTGTAAAACTGAGGTGTTTATGAGGTGTTTATGAGGTGTTCTGGCGCTGTATTGTCCTTGTCAGGCGGCCGGGCGCGTGATTTAACCGGATAGTTTTTTACGGGCGTCACAAAGTCTCCATTCTGGCTTTGTCAGCAATAAAAACGAAACGTAGATTCCATTTCAACCCTGAACAGAATCTCTGGAGTTGAAATGAACAAAGTCAGAATCGGCATCATTGGCAGCGGCTATATCGGACGCTGCCACGCGATTGCTTATGCGCAGGCGCCCACCGTATTTTCGCTGAAAGGCGAAATCGTGCGGGAGATGCTGGCTGAAGTGAACCCGGAGCTCGCCGCCCGTCAGGCGGCGACCTTTGGTTTCGCGCGCTCGACGGGTGACTGGCGCGCGCTGGTCAGCGACCCGGCGATTGATGTCGTGGATATCTGCGCCCCCAACTTCCTGCATAAAGAGATGGCGCTGGAGGCGATACGCCACGGCAAACACGTCTATTCAGAAAAGCCGCTGTCGTTAAGCGTGGCGGATGCGCAGGAGATGGTGGCGGCAGCCGATGCGGCCGGAGTCAAAACGCTGGTGGGCTTCAATTATATGAAAAACCCTACCAGCCAGCTGGCGAAAGAGATCATTGCCAATGGTGAGATAGGCGACATAGTGCATTTCTACGGCACCCATAACGAGGATTATCTCGCCAGACCGGAAACGCCGCTCGACTGGCACTGTCAGAAAGCGCTGGCAGGTCTCGGTGCGCTTGGCGATCTGGCGGCGCATATCGTTAATATGGCGCACTACCTGGTTGGTGACATTGCTGAGGTCAGCGGCGACATGATGACGGTGATCGCCTCACGGCCTGACCCGAAAGAGCCTGCGCGGCAGTTACCGGTCGAGAACGAAGATCAGGCCAGTGCGCTGCTTCGCTTCCATAACGGTGCGCACGGCGTGATTGAAACCTCACGCATCGCCTGTGGCGCAAAGATGGGACTGACTTACGTTGTCACCGGCACCAAAGGCACACTGCGCTACACCCAGGAGCGCATGGCGGAGCTGGAACTCTATCTGCATGATGAACCGGCCGGGCGTCAGGGATTTAAAACTATCCTGACCGGACCAGCACACCCTGACTACGCAAATTTCTGTGTTTCTGCCGGACACGGCATCGGCTTTAACGATCAGAAAACGGTGGAGATTCGCGACCTGATCAACGGCATCGCAGCGGGCGATCGCATGTGGCCCGATTTTGCAGAGGGATTGCAGGTTCAGAAGGTGCTGGAAGCGATTGCTCACTCAGCAGTGCAACGCCGCTGGATTGAGGTATAGGACAGAATCAGAGGGTTAGAGGGTATTGCCGATGTGTTGATTAACACTGGCGGGCAGGGCGGGAAACGTTGGCTTCTCGCCCGCAGCCGATCAGATCAGACCGCTTTTTTCCCACCACAATTTATCCAGCGCATAAAAGCGATCGCGCTGACTCTCGGGCTGGCCGAGATCGCGTTTCCACGGTTTTGCCAGAATATAGTGCAGGTTCTTCACCTCTTCATCGTGCCAGAGACCGCTGTGCTGAAACGGCAGCGTTTTCAAGGCATTGTAGATGTAAGAGAGCGGCTTCCAGCGATCGGCAAACACTTCGTTCAGCAGATCCTGCTCGGAGAAGGGATAGTTACTGAGATCATCAATGGCGGCAATACGCTTTTCCAGTGCGTCGAACATCGCATTATCGGGCTTCAGCACCAGAAAACCGCCGTTCAGGTAAAGATCCACACTCTCTGGCGCCTTTTCACCGCGCGCCTGCCAGGTATAGTGGCACTGCTCAGGCTGCCACTCTGCCGGATAAGAGGCAATCTGGTTGGGATTACAGCGGCAGGCGTGACAGGCGGCGAGCGGGTTATCGCCCAGATCCAGGGTAAAAAGCTCATCCATGTTTTGAAGGACCAGCATATCGGCATCCAGAAACACGACGCGCTCATAATCGGTGAGCTGCCATGCGCGCAGCTTGGTCCAGACTTCGCCGAACTGCGCCGATGCGTAGTGCTGATCCAGATCGTCGCGCGGATAGAGGGGGTCGACCGGTTTAATCACACAGCCCTCATCCTGCAAAATCTGACAGTCAGACGCTGAAATCGCCGGCGTGGTCATCACCACCAGCGGCCACTGGCTCTGGCTCTGTTGCAGCGAACGGTGCAGCGCTTTCACGCCCACCAGATAATCGGGTTGAGTTAACAGCGTTACCCAGGCAAACATAGCTTTCCTCAATCAGTCAAAAAGTGGCGTGATGTAGTCGTTACCCAGTCGGCCATTTGGGTCGAGCTGGCTGCGCAGGGCGCGGAAGGCGTCCCACTGCGGATAGATCTCACGCCAGTTGTAGCGTTCTTCATCGTAATATTTGCCCCAGTGCGGGCGTCCGCCCTCTTCGGCCAGCAGTTTTTCCACTTCCGTCAGGAAGTGCAGTCCTTCCTGTGACAGCGAACCATCGTCGGCGTAATAGACCACGAAGCCGAAAAAGCAGGTTGGCTGGTCAGCGGCCGGACTGAGCCAGGCCGATGATGCACCGGTGCAGCGCAGGATAATCGGGTAGTGCATATGCGGACGGTTCTCGGCATACCACTGCTTGATGCGGCGAATGATGGCCGGGGTTTTTGCCAGCGGCACGCCGATTTCCACATTGATCTGCGGCACCGCAATGCCGCGGCAGAAGAGCTGGTAAATGTCACCGGTAACATCGGTGAAATCACGAAAACGGGTGACGGTGCGAAACTGTTTTCCCCCTTTGCCCTCAATCTGCGTATCGCGGTGCATATGTGCCAGCGTCTGGTCGATAGTGTCGTTGAGGCTTTCGTCAACGTCGCCCTCATGTTCCACCACCTGACGACCCTGCGCTTCGTAGCGCTGACGCTCTTCGTCACTCGCCTCATGGGCGTTCCAGACGTGCATCAGGTTGTCATCGACAAACCACCAGGCTTTGCTCAGCGGATAGTCGTTGTTCCAGCGCAGCAGATCCTCTTCAAGGGTATCGGCAGAGACGGCATATTTGTGGCAGGTGAAGATGCTAAACGGCTGGGTACGCAGGGTTACCGCGGTAACAATGCCTAGTGCGCCCAGTGAGACCTGCGCTGCCGGGAAGTCAGCGTCGCCACGAACAAATTCGCGCACGCTGCCATCGGCCAGCACCATTCTGATTGCCAGCGCTTCGTCGGCAATCGAACTCTGCTGCAATCCCTGGCCGTGCGTTCCGGTCGCCATCGCGCCCGCCAGTGTCTGAATCGCAATCACGCCTGGCGATGAAGCCAGCATGCGGTTCATTTCGGTCAGGCTGCGATAGACCTGCTCAAGCGGGGTCGCGCCACCAAAGGTCACGCTCTGTTCATCACTGGCAAGCTGGCCGCTCAGGGCGCTGAGATCGAGCAGCACATCGTCATCACTGACATGCAGCATACGACCAGGCGACAGCTTGCTGCCGATCACCCGAATCTGGCCGTGTGACTCCCGGATAAGTCTCTGTAATTCCGCTTCACTGGCGGGACGCTGAACCTGGTGACGGCTGCCGATTTGCGCGTTCTGCGCCCAGTTCCACAGCGCATCATCATCGGGTTCAACATGGGTCTGACGAAGCGGATAGAGGCGTGCATCTCTGCTCACAACAGCATTCCTTATTATTGCATTTTAGTGACAAGTATCAGTAAGCGTAGACTATGGCTAAGCGCAGCCCGGCCTGCGGGCAATTATTTGCGGATATAGCGTAACGTTGCGGTTACAGCCAGCTGACGATTGCGGCGGATACTCTCTGCTTCGCTGTTGTCCGGGCTGAAAAGGGCGTTGAAGGTGTAGCGGTTTGAGACGTGATGAACGCAGATACTGCTGATCAGGCGATGGACATCGATGGTCTGCACATCGGCAGTGAACACGCCCTGTTGCTGACCGCGTGCCAGAATGTCATCCAGCAGATCCAGCGCGCTGCGATTAAGGGCTTTAATCTGCGGCGACTGGGTGATGTAGCGCCCGCGCAACAGGTTCTCACTGCAGACCAGCCGGATAAAATCGGGATGCTCGACATGGTAATCAAAACTGGCTTCCACCAGGCGGGTCATGGCCAGTTCCGGCTCCATCGCCGCCAGGTTCAGGCCGGTTTCGTGCTGACGTATCTGCTGATAAACCTGCTCCAGCACGTGGATATAAAGCTGCTCTTTACTGCCAAAGTGATAGACCACCATGCGTTTAGTGGTTTGCGCATGCTCAGCAATCTGCTCCAGCCTGGCACCCTGCATACCAAACTCCGCGAAGGTTTTCAGTGCGCCTGCGATAATGCGTTTTTTCAGCCCTTCAGGGTCATTTTTACGTTTTGTTAGCTCTGACATGGTGCTCAATAAGGTGATTTTGACCGGGGAATGTTAGCACAGTGTTGAGAGGCTGCCCGCAATCGCGGGCGTGGCAGGTTCGGCAACCTGGTACAGCCCGGATGATTACAGGTATAATCCCGGACATTATTTCACAGGTTCAGAGACGACAATGACAAAACTCACCTTGCAAGAGCAGATGCTGAAAGCGGGATTAGTATCCAGCAAAAAAATGGACAAGGTTCAGCGGACAGCGAAGAAATCCAGGGTTCAGGCACGCGAAGCCAGAGCGGCGGTGGAAGATAACAAAAAAGCGCAGCTTGAGCGGGATAAGCAGCTGAACGAGCAGCAGAAGCTGGCTGTGCTGTCTAAAGAGTACAAAGCGCAGGTCAAACAGCTGATCGAAATGAACAAAATTGACGTGGCAAGAGGCAACATCAGCTTCAATTTCACCGACAATAACCTGATCAAAAAGATTATGGTGGATAAACTGACGCAGACTCAGCTGATCAATGGGCGTCTCGCCATTGCCCGCCTGGCGGCTGACAATAATGGCGAGAGCCAGTACGCTATCATCCCGGCCAGCGTAGCGGATAAAATTGCGCAGCGTGATGCCAGTGCCATCGTATTAAACAGTGCATTAAGCGAAGAAGCACAGGACGAAGATGATCCTTATGCTGATTTCAAAGTGCCCGATGATTTGATGTGGTAACAGCGCGCTGACGCATTCAGAACGGGCTGTCGGCAGAGAGTTGCAGCGTGCTGCCGCTGACAGGATGAACAAACGTCAATCCGCTGGCGTGCAGCATCAGTCTCTCTGCCTGATCCGCGCCAGGCAGCAAAAGCCCGCCGTAGAGATCACAGCCCAGAATCGGGTGCCGCAGCTGCTGACAGTGAATGCGCAGCTGATGGGTGCGCCCGGTTTCCGGCATCAGTTCAACCCGCGTGACCGGCAATCCCTTTCCCTTTTTTTCCTGAAAATAACTTTCCTGATAATAACCGCGTTCCATGACCCGGTAGCGTGAGCGCGCAGGTTTCCCCTGGATCGGGCAAATCACCATCCGGGGAAACTGCGCCGGATCTTTCGCTATCGCGGCATCAATGACGCCTTCGTCATCGGCAAGGTGCCCGCACAGCAGCGCCTGATAAGTTTTACGCACGCTGCGCTGGCTGAATTGCTGGCAGAGTGCCGCGTTAATCGTTTTGCTGCGTGCGACGACCATCAGCCCGGAGGTGCCAAAATCGAGCCGATGAACCAGCGTGCAGCCAGGAAAAAGCTTCACCAGCCGATGATGCACCGAATCGAGGTTTTGCGGATTTTTGCCTGACAGGCTCAGCAAGCCGCTGGGTTTATTGATCACCAGCAGATGGTCGTCCTGAAAGAGGAGGGTTATCTCATCAAAGCAGGGCGGGGCGATAAACGTATCGATAATGGCAGACATCGGGCAACCGGCAGGTAAATGGCAACGGATCATAACCGATTGGCCGGTCACTGACGATGCCGCGCGCAGCCATTATTCTTCGCTGATCGTTTCCCCGCTTTGCGTGAAGAGTGACTGGCCAGCCTGCTGCGTTTCAAATTTGCCATGGGCAGCAAAAACGGAGCAGACCGTCGCAGCCAGCAGCGTAAGGAGAATGGAAAGTTTCATGGTGACATCCCATCGTGAATTTAAAAGCAAGTCTGACAGGAAGGGCGGCAGAGACAAACAGAACAATCCGGAAAAAAAACATTAAGAACATTTGTTCAGCAAGTTGCGCGATTTTTAGTGATAAATTCGGGCAGTTCTCTCTTTTACGACTACAGTCTCTGGTGAGGTTGTCATCAATTCGTATCTAATGGAGGATTTTCTGTGTTATTTCAAAACGACGAGAAAGGCCACGTCATTATTGGCGAAGCGGCACTAAGCCTTGCCCTGGGTGAAAAAGAAATCAGTATCGCAACACTCTTTACCCAACTGGGTTATATGGCGAAATCTGAAAGCAACGCGGATCGGCTGACGAAAATCGCCGAAGCCAGAAGCTGGCTGAGTAGTTTTGAGTCACCGGCGATTGCTCAACAGCAGGTGCCGTACCTGCAGACGCTTGCAAGCCTGAACGAAGAGCTGAACTAGCAGTAACGGAACTGATGCCAATGGACGTAGTCCGGCTCCGGCCGGAAAACGACGAAGCGGACCACCTCATCGGTTGCGCGAAAGCGTATACCGGCCGGAGAAGCTGTCAGGGACGACAACTCTCTCTCCATCGCTTTCTGTACAGACCGATCGCGATTCTTATCTACCCTCATTTCAAAGCCAGCCGGGATATAAACCGGAATCATCAGGCTCGGGCCAGCTTGTTTCAGCTGTCGTGGCCGATAATATGACCTTCCCTCAGTTTCCGGATGCCCGCCTGACCATGTCATTACAGCGTTAACCGCTGCGGCTTATTATCTTCTGATTAATCAGACCACTTATTTGTCTGAAGAGGGCTGTTATTTCAGCCAGCCTCAATCAATTAAGGCTGGCTCTATTTACCGTCAGACAGAATTAACGCTTCGCTAACCGTTAAAAGCTTTCCCAGCTCGAGTCTGCGGATGCATTAACGGGCGCAGCGGGTACTAAACGCGGTGACAGGGCAGGTGCGCCCCGGCTGCTACTGCTCTGCCCGGGAGAGAGACGGAATACGGCCACTGTTTTTTCCAGTTCATCTGCCTGAGATTCAAGTGAGCTGGCTGCGGCGGAGGACTCTTCAACCAGCGCGGCGTTCTGTTGCGTCGTGGTATCCATCTCGGCCATTGCCGTGGCGATCTGAGAAATGCCGCGGTTTTGCTCGTCAGATGCGGCAGCAATTTCACCCATAATATCTTTAACCTGACTGACAGAGCGGACGATGTCATCCATGGTGGTACCGGCGCGTTCCACAAATTCAGAACCATCATGAACCCGATCAAGTGACTCGCGTATCAGCGTTTCAATCTCTTTGGCGGCCAGTGAACTGCGCTGGGCCAGATTTCTGACTTCACCGGCAACCACCGCAAATCCGCGACCCTGCTCTCCGGCTCGTGCCGCTTCGACGGCGGCGTTAAGGGCCAGGATATTGGTCTGGAAGGAGATGCTGTTGATGACATGAATGATCTCGCCGATTTTGCCCGAACTCTGGCTGATGTTGTTCATGGTTTCGATAACGTCACGGATAATCTCGCCACCGCGTCCGGCATTCACTGACGCGTCTGTCGCCAGCTGACTCGCATGGTGAGCGTTCTCCGCATTCTGTTTCACCGTTGAAGAGAGCTCTTCCATGCTGGCCGCGGTCTGAACCACTGCGGCAGACTGCTGTTCTGTGCGGGATGAAAGATCGGTATTGCCTGCCGCGATTTCCGCCGAGGCACGCGCCACGCTGCTGACGCCATCACGCACGTTGGTGATGATATTCTGCAGGCTGATGTTCATTGCATCTACCGCCTGCATCAGCTGACCTAACTCATCACCACGTGTGGTTTTCAGTGAGGTTGTTAAATCACCGCTGGCAATACGTTGTGCTGCGTTCAGCGTCTCTTTCAATGGCAGCGTAATGTTGCGGGTGATCCGCCAGGCAATCAGCAGACTCAGCACAACACAAATCAGCGCGGCAAAAGCAATGCGCCACTCCGCCTGTTTGATAAATTCAGAGGATAGCTGGGACTGATAGGCAAAGGTATCGGAGACCACCGCATTGAGCCGCTCTGCGGTGGTGGTCAGGCCCGCCGATTCGCTCTTTTCTTTCTCAGTCGCATCGACATAGCGCGTTAAAGCCTGGCGTTGCTGCGTCAGAGTGCTGAGCACATTTCGCGTTACGTCATTAATATTCGGCTGGGCGAAAATATCCAGTTGCTCGCTCAGGGTGTTGATAGCGGTGTATTCTTCAAGAATCGCCTCTCTGCTGGCCTCAGACGGCTTATCGAGAAACGCTTTTTCAACATTGGCCGCATCAAACAGCGCTGCGGCCAGGTGCATGACCGGCAGCGCCGCGTCGGGTGTCAGAGCCATATCGAGTGATTCAAACTGATGCGCAAGCGCAATCAGGGCACCCGGTTTAATGGCATCAAAGGCGCTGCTTGTCGCCTGCGCAGCCGTCACGAATGTCTGGCGCTGATTCTGATAATCGTTAAGTAACTGCCCCATCAGCGCGACTTTCTGCTGGCCCATCTCATCCCATTTGAATCCATCCAGCCGTTTATAAAGGACATCTAACTCCTTCAGGGCCTGAACGTTCTGCGTGGCAAATTTGGGATCTTTGGTGTACTGGTAGAGGGTGCGGTTAAGGCGTGCCTTGCTTAACGTGTTTACCATCTCCACGGTAATCGTGCGCCGGGCGGAGTTGTCTTTAATACTGCGAAAACAATCGAAAGCGATAAAAGTAATGGCGAGGGAGGCAGCAATGACGACGATAAAACCGACGCCCAGTTTTTTCCCAATTTTAATATCGGAGATGCGTTGAGCAAGGCCCATAAGGTTCACCTTTAGTGAGATATCAGAAGCAGAGAAGAGGCTGTTAAATAATTCAAAGATGATCTTCTTATCGTCAGTGTCAGACAAAGCTTTAATATTATTTATGCTTACTCCATGATCTGATTAATGAGGCTTTCATTATTCTCAAGGGAAACTATCTGCCTGCTAATCTTTGATTTGATTCGTGTAATGTATTGATAATTTTGATTAAAATTATGATTCCCGTGCCTGCTGCAGTCTTTGCATTACCTGAATAAATAGTTATTGATTTTGATCAAATAAGTCCCGGATAAAAGAATCGGTCAGGCGCAGAGGGATGATTTTTCAATAAATACTTATCAATGAAATTATATTTTTATTAATCATCAGAGCCTGGCTGTGCCAATTAATTAACCGCAGTATGACGTTTTCTCGCCTCGCCAATCCTTACCAAACTGCTCATCTCTTCGGTCACAGGATGCCAGCGCCTGTTCAACAGCCTCGTAACGCGCGCCATTGCCATATTCCAGCAAAATATTCCCGGTTTTAGCATTTGTGATCGCCGCCGGTCTTCACTGAGAATGACAACAGAACGTTACGAGGATGATAAAAGCTCTGGAGCCCGCCGCTTATCTGGCTTTCTTTCAGCGCTGACAACAGGTCACGATCGCTTTTCCCTCTGGGGGAACATTTTAAATATCAGGAGAAAGGTTCCGGTGAAATTGATAAAAAGAATGACCCTTTTCACACTCGTGCTCAACGCATCCGTCAGCTTTGCGGCAGAACCCTCAGTGCCTGCTGACAGCAGCATACATGTTAAAGCCGATCCGGCGCTGAAAACGCTGATTCCTGCGGATATCCTCAAGCGTGGCTACATTGTGGCAGGAACAAACCCGAATACGCCGCCAACTACCTTTTATAAAGAAGATAATAAGACGCTGGCCGGTCGCGAAATCGACATCATGAATGCGGTGGGTGAACGTCTGGGTATCGCGGTAGAGTGGCGCGACACGGGCGGCTTCGACAACATCATTCCCGGTCTGAAAACCGGACGTTACGATGTGGCGCTTTCGAACATCAACGCCACACCGACCCGCCTGAAACAGATCGACTTTGTCGGCTACTACAACGCCAGCCTGCTGGGAATTATTTCCCGAAAAGACGCCAGTATCGCCCCGTTTAAATCACTCAATGACGTTTGCGGCAAAGAGGTCGGCGCCGGTTCCGGTACCACCCAGGTTACGCGGCTGGAAGAAGCCAGTAAAGACTGTGAGGCCGCAGGTAAACAGCCCATCAAGGTAGCGATATTCCCGGATCGTCCGGCTGGCGTGCAGGCGGTGGTCAGCGGTCGCGTACCGCTGTTCCTGGGGCCCTATGAGGGGCTGCTGTGGCAGGTTAAGGTAATCAAACCGCTGACCATGAGCGGCGAAATCACCGTTAACGATGCACCGGTCTCTGTCGCTTTCCCAAAAGCCTCTCCGCTTGAACCTGCCGTGCAGGCCGCGCTGAACTCATTAATCAAAGATGGCAGCTACCGGAAAATCCTCGATAACTGGGGAATCGGATTTGGTGCTGTGACCGAAGCCCGACGCAACGAAGAGATTTTTAAATGAGTGAGATTCAGAACCACACTGACGATCTGAAAATCGTCAGTAAACGCTACTACGGACGCTGGCTGAGTGCGCTGGTGGTGCTGTTGTGCGTGGTGGCGATGGCACATTCGATGATTAACAATCCGCGCTTTGAGTGGGGGATCATCGCAGACAACTTCACTGCGCCCTCCATTCTGCAGGGGGTGTTAATGACGCTGCAGCTCACCGCCATTTCAGTGGTGCTGGGCTTTGCCTTCGGCACGGTGCTGGCGCTGATGCGTCTCTCATCAAACCCGGTTCTGGTTGCGGTGAGCTGGGCCTACACCTGGTTTTTCCGTGGTGTACCGATGCTGGTGCAGCTGTTTCTCTGGTACAACATCGCGGCGCTCTATCCCAGAATAGCGCTGTCGATTCCCGGTTTAGGTGAGATCTGGAGTGCACAGTCCAACGCGCTGGTCAGCCCGTTTAGTGCGGCAGTGATCGCGCTGGTCATGCATCAGTCCGCCTATGCCGCAGAAATTGTGCGCGCGGGTATCCAGAGCGTGGGTAATGGGCAGATTGAAGCGGCACGCGCGCTTGGATATCGCCCGGCTCAGATTTTCCGTCATACCGTTTTACCGCAGGCGATGCGCGCCATTATGCCGCCAACGGGTAACGAGATCATTGGCCAGTTGAAAACCACGGCAGTGGTGTCAGTGATTTCTCTGCAGGATGTGCTGTTTTCGGCGCAGATTATCTATCAGCGCACCTATGAAGTGATCCCGCTGCTGCTGGTCGCCACCCTGTGGTATCTGCTGATGACCTCAGTGCTGTCAGTGGGCCAGTATTACGTGGAGCGTTATTTTGGCCGCGGTGTCACGCGACGTGAAAAGCGCAGCCTCTGGCCGTCGTTGCCGCGCTTTTCGCTGCCGAAAACCCAAAGGAGTGTGAGCAATGGCTGAAGCAATTGCACTGCGCAAGGTCACTAAGCGCTTCTCTGGCGTAACCATCCTCGACGACGTTAACCTGGATATACCTGCCGGGTCGGTCACGGTGATTCTGGGACCATCCGGCTCCGGTAAATCCACGCTGCTGCGCTGCATTAATCACCTTGAGAAGCTGGATGGTGGCACCATCCGTATCGGCGGCCAGATGGTGGGATACCGACAAAAAGGCCAGGCGCTGCACGAACTCAACAGCAGTGCCATTGCACGCCAGCGGGCGGAAATCGGCATGGTGTTTCAGCAATTCAACCTGTTCCCGCACCGTACCGTGTTGCAGAACATCACGGATGCGCCGATGCGGGTGAAAAAGCAGAGTCGCCATCAGGCGACCAGCAAAGCACTGGCGCTGCTGAAACAGGTGGGGCTGTCTGGTCGCGAAGATGAGTGGCCGCAAAACCTTTCCGGTGGTCAGCAGCAGCGCGTTGCGATTGCCCGCGCACTGGCGATGGATCCTGGCGTTATGTTGTTTGATGAACCGACCTCGGCGCTTGACCCGGAACTGGTGGGTGAAGTGCTGCAGGTCATTAAACAGCTGGCGCATTCCGGTATCACCATGGTGGTTGTCACCCATGAAATCGGATTTGCCCGCGAGGTCGCCGATAACATCGTCTTTATGGAGAGCGGCAAAATTGTGGCGGCTGGCCCGACGCAGCAGGTACTCGACGATCCGGACAACGGACGCGTCAGAAACTTTATCGCAACGGTGCTCTGAGCACCGTTTCTTTTGTGAAAGCCAGGAAGCAGGATGACGCAAAAACCGGTAATGCACAGCGCCCACTGGGGCGCTTTTCACGCTGAGCGCAGCGGCGATCAACTGCTTATTGAGCCGTTCGGGGGCGATCCCGACCCCAGTCCGCTGTTGCAAAACTTCCGTCATTCACTTAATCACCCGGCACGCGTCGCACGGCCGATGATACGGCGTGGCTGGCTGGAAAACGGGCCTGGCCCGGATCGGCGTCGTGGGGCAGATGAATATGTCGCGGTTAGCTGGGAGGAAGCCAGTCATCGGGTTGCACTGGAGCTTAAGAGGGTCGGTGAGGCTTACGGCCCGGCGGGGATTTTTGGCGGATCTTACGGCTGGTCAAGCGCAGGCCGTTTCCATCACGCCCAAAGTCAGGTGCACCGTTTCCTGAACACCACGCTGGGCGGCTATGTTCGCTCAGTTAACAGCTACAGCTCCGGCGCGGCATCGGTTTTGCTGCCGCATATTGTGGGCGACATGAATGAAGTCGCCCGGCGTGGCGTGAGCTGGGAAGAGATTGCCGGTCACAGCGAGGTGGTGCTGGCGTTTGGCGGGCTGGCGCTGAAAAATGCCCAGGTGGCCAGCGGCGGCCTGAGTGAGCATACCGAGCGCGGTTTTATGCAGCGTGCGGCACAGCGCGGCACCCGTTTTATCTCGGTAAGCCCACTGAAAAGCGATTTGCCAGAGGAAGCACAGGGTGAGTGGCTGGCGCTGCGACCCGGAACGGATGCGGCGTTTATACTCGGCCTGCTGGCGGTATTAATCACCGAAGGGTTAACCGATGAGGCATTTCTGGCGCGCTACTGTGTCGGCTGGCCTCAGATGGTGGCCTACATCCGGGGTGAAGAGGATGGCGTGGTGCGTGACGCGCCCTGGGCGTCCGCGATCTGTGGCGTCAGCAGCGACCTGATCAGGCAGTTCGCCCGACAGCTGCACGGCAAGCGCGTACTGGTTACGGTCGCCCATGCCTTACAACGCGCCGAGCATGGCGAACAACCGGTGTGGCTTGGCCTGGTGCTGGCGGCGGCACTCGGACAGCCCGGGCTGCCCGGCGGCGGCTATACCTATGCACTGGGTGCGCTGGGCCATTATGGCAAACATCACAATCTGGTCAGCTTTCCGTCCCTGCCGCAGGGTAAAAATGGTATCGACCGCTTTATTCCGGTAGCCCGTATTGCCGATATGCTGCTCAATCCTGGCACCAGGTTTGACTACAATGGCCGTCAGCTTACTTATCCTCATATCCGGCTGGCTTACTGGGCGGGTGGCAATCCGTTTCACCACCATCAGGATCTGGCCCGGCTGCGTCAGGCGTTTTGCCAGCTGGATACGTTCATCGTGCATGAGAGCGTCTGGACCGCCAGTGCGCGTCATGCTGATATCGTCCTGCCCGCCACCATGACCCTGGAGCGAGAGGATATCGGCGGTGCGCCGACCGATCGCCATTTAATCGCCATGCAGCCAGTGGCACAGCCTTACGCCGAAGCCAGGGACGATTACACGATTTTCCGTGAGCTGGCCCGGCAACTTGGCCGGGAAGAAGCGTTTAGTGAAAGGCGCGATGCGCGAGGCTGGTTGCAGCATCTTTACCATCAGCTACAGGAAAAACTGGCGGCGCATCAGGTGCAGACACCGGATTTCAATCAGTTCTGGCAGCAGGGCATCCTGGAGTTGCCGCAGGTGAAGGATGGTGGACGGATGATCAATGCGTTTCGCGCTGACCCTGATGCTGCACCGCTGCCCACAGCAGGCGGCAAAATTGAGATCTTCTCCGCCACTATCGCCAGCTTTGGTTATGACAACTGTCCCGGCCATCCGGTATGGCGTGAACCGCAGCAAAAACCCAGCGCCGACTACCCATTCTGGCTGATTGCTAATCAGCCCGCGACGCGCCTGCACAGTCAGCTCGATTTTGGTGATTTCAGTCAGAGTGGCAAGCGTGGCGGGCGTGAAGTCTGCAGCCTCAACAGCGAAGATGCCGCAGCCCGGGCTATCGCGGATGGCGACATCATTGAGCTTTATAACGATCGGGGCCATGTGCTCGCCAGCGCACGTCTCACCGACACCATTATGCCTGGCGTGGTGCAGCTGCCAACCGGTGCCTGGTACGATCCGGTCGACGCCACTGCCGCCCGTCCGCTTTGTCGTCACGGTAATCCCAATGTGCTGACGCTGGATATCGGGACGTCATCTCTGGCGCAGGGATGTAGCGGGCAGATTACGGTGGTACAGGTGCGTAAATTTGCCGGGGAAGTCACGCCGGTGCAGGCCTTTATTCCCCCGTTATGAGTCGGTTACAGGGCGCTCAGTACTGCGCGCCCCAGCGCCTGCAAATCTGCCGTTGAACGCAGCTCGCTGGCTGCCAGCAGATCGGGCGACGCCTCCTTCAGCGCCAGCTGCAGTTTCCTGTTTATATCCACACTCTCTGCCAGTGACTGCTGGCGCGTGCGGCGCTGATGCAGCTTTCTGCCATCACTCAGCGTCAGCGTGACGTCATGGAAGCGCAGGGCGGGATTGATCGCATCGGGCGGCGCGCGCTCATCGGGAGTACGACGGATGCGGGCAGCCAGCGGCATAATCTGATGATTGAGATCGCCTTCGGCGAAATCCTGTAAACGCAGATCGCCGTAAATCAGCATCGCAGCAATCACATATTCCAGGCTGAAACGCGCTTCAATGCCGTGCGTCGGAACTGATATGGAAGCGGCGATGTCACCGCCTGGCGGGAAGGCGACGGTGATATCGACAATCTGGCTCAGCAGCGCATCAAGAGGTTTGCCGGCTGCCAGCCACTGCTGGCGCAGCATTTGTGCCGCTTCCGCTGCGCTGTGGGTGCCTGCGCAGGTTGGGAAAGGTTTGAACTCCAGTCCGGGCGCGCTAATCCGCCAGGGGCGGCCCCAGTTTTCCAGCAATTTCTCCGGCTGCGCCTGACCCGAACTGCTGGCTGCCAGAAAAGCCTCAATCACACCCCCCTGACGGCCATCTATTCCGGCCAGTGTCAGCAGAGCCGCTGACACCGCACGTTCTGCGGCAAAACCAGCGTGCAGTGGTTTCACCGCCGAACCAAACTGTGCGCGTAGCCCGCTGGCCTGGGTGGCAGCGATCCCCAGCAGGGTCGCGGTTGCATCACTCTCCAGCGCCAGCAAACGCGCCAGTGCCGCCGCCGCTGCCAGGGTGCCCAGCGTTGCCGTGTTGTGATAGCCCAGCGCGTAATGTTGCTGGCTGATAGCCAGTCCCAGGCGACCTGCCATTTCCACACCCGTGACGTAAGCATCCAGAAAACGGTTCAGGCGCTTTGGCTGATATTGCTGCCAGGCGAGCAGGGCGGGCAGGATCACTACACTGGGATGACCGCGAAAATCGGCATGAAAATCATCGTAGTCCAGCGCATGTCCGGCATAGCCCAGCAGCAGCGCCTGCGAGCGCACGCTGCCGTCGCGGTAGATTGTGCGCAGTGCCGGTAAGCCGCTATCTGGCACCTTGCCCTGTAACACCGGCCAGCTCACCGCCAGGAAGTCCCGCACACCTTCACGCGCGTGCTGGTGCGCTGACTCATCCGGCTGACTATAAAGGATATGTTCAGCCAGCATTGCGCTCAGGTTCATTGCGGTCGCTCCGGAAAATGGTGTAGTTCGTGGCGAAACGCGATCGGCTGTTCGCCCAGTGATGCGGGATTATCGCTGCTCATAGCGGGTTTCCTTCTGCTGCTGTCTGGCGGCTCAGCCAGGCATCATGTGCCGCCGGGTCCAGTACTTTTTTCATATAGAGGGTGATGTGACCTTTACCGAGATCGCGGGTATGCATCGGCTGGAAGCCACGTTTCAGATACATCTCTTTCAGCCAGGGGTGATGGGTGGCGGTGCCCAGCGAGACCGCAGGGGCATGCAACTGATCGATCAGGATTTCCTGCTCTAACCGATCCTGAACCTGGCGACCAAAATGGTGGCCGGGATAGTCGGGATGCGCGCCAAACCAGCCGATATGCGGCAGCCCAAACGGGCCGGGCAGCGGCCCCCAGGGATAGCGAACGGTCACTGATGAAACCATCTGGTCACGCATGTAGAGCGCATACACGCCATGATTCTGCAGATGGCGTAATGCTGTAGCGCGGTCAGCCGTGGCGGCATCAAATTTAATGCCCAGCGCTTTGACGGGTGCATAGGCGGCATGCATCAGCGCCAGATAAACATCTACCTCATCTTCTCTGACCTGACGAAAATCGAGTTGCATAATATTTCCCGGAAAACTGCCAGGCAGGCAGTTAATTCATTCAGCCAGAATGAGAGATTAACAGTAAAAGCCGGGTCGCTATGTGTGAAAAATAACTAACCTAATGCGGATTTGTGAATATGAAATGGCCGGTTTTTGATTGCTTAAATTGTTATTTGTCGTAGTATTCAGAAAAGAAATTAAATTCCATGAAACGCTATTAACTCACTGTAATAAAAGTCTTTTTCTATTTTATATAATCAGGATGCTGCTGTGTTAGCCATTACATCTCCGCGAGCCTATGCGCATGAGGCGGGCCTGCGCATCCGCGCCGGTCAGTTTATTAAACCCTATGCCACCCATATTCGTATTTTTACCTCTCCTCAGGCGTGGCAGGCGGTTAATCCGGAATTAAGCCAGAGTCTTGAAGAGAATGGCATCCGCTGGCAGCTCGACTATTTAGAGGGCGAATGTACAGAACAGGCCATCGCCAGCTTAAAACACCATACCGAACAGCAGGGCGCAGAACTGCTGCTGGCGATTGGGGGTGGACGCGTGCTGGATGCGGCTAAAGCCGCTGCCAGCCAGTTGCCGACGGTCACGCTGGTTAACTTTGCGACCCAGGCGGCAACCTGCGCGGCCTGGTCACCGATTGCCATCATCTATAACGAGCAAGGCGGCCATCTGCGCAGCCAGCCGCTGGGGAAAATGCCGGAGCTGGTGCTGGTAGACAGTGAAGTGATCGCCCGGAGCGACGTGCGCTACCTGAAAGCGGGTATTGTGGATGCGCTGGCCAAATATTATGAATTCCGGCCTTACCAGCAGCACAACCCTGATGATCTGGCTTTGGATCTTAAGGTGATGACCGCGCGGCAGGCGCTTGACACTTTCCGGCAGCAGGGAGACGCCGCGATCCTGGCCTGCCAGCAGCAGCGGGTCACGCCTGAACTGGTCAGAGTCATTGATGCCACTATCGTGCTCGCCGGGCTGGCGAACAGTGTGCGCGACCTGCTGCCGACGCCGGGCTTTGCGCACGCCATTCACAATCGACTGACGCACCTGCCGGAGCTGCATCACTGGCTGCACGGTGAGAAAGTCGGCTTCAGCCTGCTGGTGCAGTCGCTGATGGAACATGACGGCGTCGCGGATGCGGAACTCCTTGCGCTGCTGCGTCACTACGATATGCCGCTGAAGCTGCCGGTGTTACGCGGCGATCGCCATAGCGCGCTGCGCAACATCGCGCAGCAGATTAAATTCCCCCAGGCCTGCGCAGAACGGCTGCCGTTTAGCGTCTCCGCCCGCGCGCTGGAACAGGCGCTGCTGGCGACGGACACCCTTTTTTAAGCGCGCGCTGCGGCGCGCCTTTTCACCTTACAGACCAGGAATCGTTCATGAATCATTTCACTCCATCACGTCGCCTGCGGCTCGGCCTGTTTGTTCAACCGGTGGGTCAGCACGTGAGCGGCTGGCGTCTGACGGAACAGCTGGGCGATCCCACTGACATCGACTGGCTGATCACGCTGGCTAAAAAAGCCGAAGCGGGTAAGTTCGACCTGTTCTTTGTGGGTGATGCACTGGCAACCAGCATGTATCGTCTGCCGTCGACCATGGCACGCCTTGAACCGCTGACGATGCTGGCGGCGCTGGCGGTCCACACCAGACGTATTGGCCTGGCCGCAACCGCCTCTACCACCTTCAGCGATCCCTTTACGCTGGCGCGCAGTTTCTCGTCACTGGATCACATCAGCCGTGGCCGGGCCGCGTGGAACGTCGTGACCTCGTTTTCCACTGACGTTGCACGTAACTTCAGCCGCAGCGATATGCCCGACCACGCTTCCCGCTATGCCCGTGCGCGGGAGTTCCTTGAGGTGGCAGACAAATTGTGGCGGGGTTGGGAAGCGGGGGCAGTACAGCCCGACAAAGCGACCGGGGACTATTTTGTTGATGAGAAGATCAAACCGATCAACCATCAGGGCGAGCATTTTCAGGTACAAGGCCCCCTGAACATCACGCGTTCGCCACAGGGACGTCCGGTGATTATCGAAGCCGGTTCTTCTGCTGATGGTCAGAAGCTGGCGGCTGAGACAGCGGAAGTGATCTTTACCGCCTCCGCCAGTCTGGAGGAAGCGCAAGCGTTCTATCGCACTCAAAAGGAGCAGGTCATTGCCGCCGGGCGTAACCCGGATCATGTCGTGATCATGCCCGGTGTCATGCCGATTATTGGCCGCACGCGTGAGGAGGCGAAGGCGCTGTGGAAAAAGCTGAATACGCTGGTGGATATCGAGAACGGGCTTCGTCAGCTTTCACTGCGGTTCAGTATGGATCTCAGCCAATATCCACTGGATGGCCCGGTACCGGAGGTTCCGCTGGGCGAAGGTAATCAGAGCCGCGTTAAGCTGATGACCGATATGGCAAAGCGCGAGAATCTGACGCTGCGTGAGCTGGCCGCCGTCGCCGCCGGTTCACGCGGACACCGCGTGATTGTCGGTACCGCTGAAGATATCGCCGACGACTTCCAGCAGTGGCTGGAGCAGGGCGGGGCTGACGGCTTTAACATTATGCCAGCCATTATGCCTGAACAACTGGATCTGTTTGTGGAGCTGGTGATCCCGGAACTGCGCCGTCGCGGACTGTTTCGCGATGAGTATGAGTTTGCCACGCTGCGGGAGAATCTGGGGCTTAAAGTGATAACCGAAGAGAGTTAACAGCCACGGTCATCACGGGAAATATTACCGCAATACTGCATGCAGTTTGCTGGAAAAGGATATGCGGTTAACTCAGCAGGGAGGCTGGAGCCTGTATTGTGCCGCACTATTTTCCAAAAGCGTTCTGCAAACCCATTCATACCCGATATAGTGCAAATCTATCCTCTGGGATGTGAGATCGCTGAATGTCAGAATACAGGTTCTATACCAAAGGCAAATACACTGTTGCACTTGAAAGATCGGACGTAACACGAGCTTTCGATCTGACAGAGCAGGGTTATAAAAAACAGTTCGAGGAAGTTCGTGCCTCAGATGAAAAACAGGCACTCGCACGCTTCGCGGATATCCGCAGGGACAAACGCATCGACCAGCACAACTTTCTGGCGGGCGCGGCCACGATGCCCCTGATTGGCGTATTAACAGCGATTGCTTTCTCTCTCTTCTGGCGAAAAAAAACGGGAAAATAACCCTGTGTTGATTCACTTTGCAGGGGTTTAGCTTAGCCTGATATCAGAATAACCAGGGAGCAGGACGCCGTTCCCTTTTCACCTAAAAGGACTTATCCATGAAAAAGATCATTCCCATTTTCTGCTGTGCCCTGTTAGCCGGTTGTGCGCCTCTCACTCCACACGAATGCATTAAAAAAAGCGCACTCGAAACCTGCAACTATAAACGTTCAGGAAAAGTCGGGGACAACGATATCTATGGTCAGCAGGCATCTGGCATTAAAAAAGCGCTGGATGCTGCACTATCAGAGCCGCACGCCTGGAAGGGGAAACGCTGTAATGCCCATCTGGATTTCAAAATTGATGGCACCCTGGATAATTTTATTATCAAAGGGGGCGATAAAGATTATTGCAACGCGCTCAAAGTGGCGGCAAAACGCGCCAGATTTCCGGCTTTCACCGACCAGCATGTTTTCGATGTGATGGGATCAGCGCGCTGGAATATGGAAGGACAGCCCTGACACGCATCATGCCCGTTAAATCAGCCCACCAGACAGCCCGCAATCGCGGGCTGTCTGGCCTCCCAGCACCACCATTATCAGAACTGATAAGACACGCTGACATTCACGTTACGTGGCTCACCGTAAACGTAGCTGTTCATATAGCTGTAATATTCACGGTCGAAGAGATTATCGACGTTGGCCTGTACGGCAACCTGCTTATTCACCTGATAGCGGGCAAACAACGAGGCCAGCGGGTAGCTGCCCTGATATACCCGTACGCTGTCGCCGCTGGCATTGGTCACATCTTTAAACACCCGGTTCTGCCAGTTAATTCCGCCACCAACGGTGAGCTCGGGGATTGCGTCCAGCTGATAACGGGTGAAAAGCTTGAATGAGGTTTGCGGCTGATAGCTGTTGAACCGGCCACTTTTATCGCGTGCCACATAGCGGGTTGCGCCAAAGGTCAGCTGCAGATTATCGGTCAGTGCGCCATTCAGCTCGAACTCGGCACCTTTACTCACTGCACCTTTGGCGGCGTCATAGGCCTGCTCATTGCCGCTCAGATAAACGCCATCAATCGCCTGTCCAACGTTATCCTGCTCGATGCGGAAAATCGCCACGCTGGCGGTCAGCAGGCCATCGTTCCAGGCGGATTTCAGACCGGTCTCGTAACTTTTACCTGTCACCGGTGAGAGGTAACTGCCGTGAGTATCGCGATAAGTCTGCGGCAGGAAAATGGCGGTGTAGCTGCCATAGGCGGACCAGGTGTCATTAATGTCATACACCAGCCCTGCATAAGGCGTGGTGTTATTTTTAGTCATCTCTCCGCTACTGCCATGGGTGCTCCACTGGGTATAGCGAGCGCCAATAATCAGCGACAGCGGATCGGCCAGCGACAGACGTGCAGCGCTATAGACCGATTTCTGACGAACAGTGTCATCATCGTTGAGATACCAGCCCTGCCACTCCGGCTCCGCAACGTTACCGCTCCAGCTATTATTGAAAATTCCCATATCGGCGGCAGTGATTTCACCCGCCTCCGCATCGCTGAATCCATCCTGACTGTAAGCGGCATTATGCTGGCGGCTGTAGCTTGCTCCGGCCATCAACAGGTGCTGACGACCCAGTAGTTCAAACGGGCCGCTGGCAAAGCCATCGATTGAATCCATTTTACGCTTGCCGCGATCCATACTGCCATAACCGGTAGTGCCTTCACCGTTCTCCTGATCGGGATTGCCCATCACATAGAGCAGCTTATCGCTGAAGGTATTCTCGGCGTGCGTGCCATTAATATGAATATTCCAGCCGTTATCGAAGTTATGGTCGATATCCGCAAAGACTTTGCGCGAATTAGTGTTGTAACGCGCCCAGTTAGCTGATGAATTCAGGCTGCGGTCGTAATGTGTCGTGGCGTTATTACTGTAAAACATCGGCAGGCCGCCCCAGGTTGGATTGCCGGTGTTGTCATCTTCATAGTCGTAGCCCAGTGACAGCGTCGTCTTATCGGTAAGGTCCGCATCAATCACGCCGTAGATGAATTTTTTGGTTTTTTGATAGCGATCCAGCCAGCTCTCCTGATCGGTATAACCGGTCACCACACGGCCGCGCAGGCTGCCATCGCTATTAAGCGGGGCAGAGAGATCCGCCACGTAGCGCTGCTTGTTCCAGCTGCCATAGCTGGCACTCAGCGTGCCGGTCGCGGTTTTGCTGTCAGCATGTTTACGCACCATATTGATCGAGGCCGAAGGGCTGCCCGCTCCGGTCATCAGGCCGGTCGCACCGCGCACGATTTCAATACGGTCATAGATTGCCGTGTCGGACGCCGCGTCGCCGTAATTCCATGTATCGTTAACCGAGGTCGGAATGCCATCGAAAGTGAAGTTGCTGACTTTGAAGCCGCGTGAATAGTACTCGGAGCGTTCACTGTCGATAAGATTGGTGGAGATACCGGTGGCGTTGGTCAGCACATCATTAACCGATTGCAGATCCTGATCCTGCATTCGCTGCTGCGTCACCACGCTGAGTGACTGAGGCACATCTCGCGGTGTCAGCATTAATTTGGTGCCCGCGCGGGTGGTCTGCACCGCGTAATTCTGCTTACCGCTGTCACTGGTTTCGTCAGTCGTGGCGCTGACCACCATATCCTGCGATGTCTCCTCCGCCGCCAGGGCGGGGTGGAAGAGGGCGTGTATCGCCAGTGTCAGTAATGAGACGCTAAAGCTGTTTCTGAAACCTGATTCCCTGCCACTACGAGCCATAAAATTTTCCATTAAAAATTGGTATTGAGTTAAACCGTTGTGTCTTTGGTTGTTATTTTTTATCCACTCATCTTCTGGAAAAAGACGCTCAGCCAGTCATGAGAACGCCAATGATAATCATTTGCTTTATATATTCTTCAAAGGATTCAATCGAAAGTGTAACCTTATGTTAATTATTTATAATTCAATGTGATAGGAAAATTTAAAGCCTTTTAGTTGCTGGTGTTTATCAGATTTGAAAGCAGAAAAAGGGCATTCAGGTGGAATTTCACGGGGCAGTTAAGCGGTTTAACGCGGGTAAAATGACCGGACAGGTCTGGATAGCAGCGTCGCCATTTGATTACTGGCTGTTAATGCGTATGATTCTCATTCTTTATTTCCTGACGGAGTTCAGCATGAAATCGTTAAGCCCGCGCAAAGCCGCTGTTGCCATGGCAGTTGCCGCTGCCTTTAGCCTGACAGCGTGTCAGGCTCCTGCTAAAAAAGCCGATGCGCCTGCCGCTGAAGCCCCAAAACCGGTTAATACCGCAGTGACACAACGCGCTCTGGGTGATGGTCTGTACGAAATGGCTTACTCCCCTGCGTCAAAAGCGTTGTTTGTCGCCAGCGCGCAGGCGTTTAAGGATGTGAACGGCGGCATGATCTATCGTCTCGATCCGGCCACGCTGACGACCAAAGGCGAAACGCATACCGACATGAAAAACTTCGGTACCGCTATCGATGAAAACGGTCAGGTGTTCTACACCACCAACTCACTGGATGGCGCGATCTCCAAAGTGGATGCCCAGAGTGGCAAAGTGCTGCAGCGTCTGGTGTTCCCGGGCAAGATCAGTAAAGAGGGCTATCCGGCGGGTGCGCGTGAAGTCCTGTGGCACGGCAACGAGCTCTATGTCGGTCGCGTAGCCGAACCGGGCTATATCTCCGTCGTAGATACCCGAACCTTTAAGCTGAAAACCGAGATTAAAAACGCCGGGAAATGGGTCACCGGTATCATCTATTCCCCGCTGACTGAGCGCATTTATGCGGCTAACGGCTCGGGTGAAATTCTGGTGATCAATCCACGCAGCCATAAAATCGAGAAGCGCTGGACCGCAGGCGATGGCAAAGAGTATCTGTTCCTGAACATGGCGGAAGATCCTGCTACCGGTCGCCTGTTTGTTACTGACGACTCCAAAGGCAAAACCACGCTGATCTTTGATGAGCGCACCGGCAAAGTGATCAAGCGCATCGAAGGCGATGCGATGGGCATCAAGTTCAATGCTAAACGCAATGAGCTTTACATCAGCCAGCGCGAATCGAAGAAAGTGCTGCAACTGGATGCCACCACCTACGCGGTGAAAAACAGCTGGTCGTTTGACAAGAACCCAAACAGCCTGCTGATTGGCCCGGACAACAATACGCTCTATGTCACGCTTAAGGCGGAATTCAACAAAGATTCCTCCACCAAAGGCACTGACGAGATTGCCCGTATCGCGCTGCCGTAATCACGCGCTAAAAGCGTCACTCTGCATTGGCAGGGAAGCGATGCGAACAAAGTGAAAGCCCGCTCAGGGAAGCCTGAGCGGGCTTTCTTATTGATAACAACGCCTCACATCATCTCACCCCATAACCAATCCGGTACAGCTCGCAAAACGATGAAGGTTGTGTGGATTCATCACTGACCCGGCTGAACGCTTCTCTCACTTTGCACTAAAAGCACAGGCATCTGAAATCCCCCTGTATCGCACTCGATTATCGCTTTACACCTATATAGTATTTGACCTATATTAATAAGGAGATCCCGTGTGGATGATTAAAACGACGGAGAGGTTTGATCGCTGGTTTACCTTGCTTAATGAGAGCGATCGCGCCTGCGTACTGGCAGCATTAATGGTGTTGCGCGAAAAAGGGGCCGGGGTTGTCCAGGCCATACGCGGATACGCTAAAAGGCTCTGTTTATATAAACATGAAAGAGCTGCGTATTCAGAGTCGCGGCGATCCGATAAGGGCTTTCTTTGCTTTTGACCCAAACCGAACGGCGATTGTGCTTTGTGCCGGAAATAAGGTGGGCAATGAAAAGCGTTTTTATCAGGAGATGCTTCCGGTTGCCGATCGGGAATTTACACACTGGCTGAATAGTTTTAAAGATGAGGAGTAACCAGATGGGCAGAACGCTTGAACAGCTTATTGCGGATGAAAAACCGGAAGTCGTTGCCGACGCACAGGCGATGGCGACGGATATCCTGCTCAACATTCACCTTGCCGAGCTGCGCGAGAAAGTGCAGAAAACACAGGTCGAAATGGCAAAGGCGCTGGGCATTACACAGCCTACCGTGGCGGGCATGGAGAAGCCGGGCCGCGACCTGAAGCTCTCTACGCTCAAGCGCTATATCGATGCGGCAGGGGGTAAGCTGCGGCTGGTGGTGGAACTGCCGGACGGCTCGCACTACGGGTTTGAGGTGTAAGCCATTCAGGCGGGGATGTCATGCCGCCGTGACCGAAAACATAAATGCAAAAAGCCCGCTCAGGTTTCCCTGAGCGGGCTTTTCTAATTCTGGCTCCTCTGACTGGACTCGAACCAGTGACATACGGATTAACAGTCCGCCGTTCTACCGACTGAACTACAGAGGAATCGCTTGAACGGGGCGAATATTAGCGGCGCAGATCCCGCTTGTCAAAGCCCTGTTTACCGAATTGCGTTCAGATGCTCGTAAAAGCAGCGGATTGGCGATTTTTACCCGATTCTGCTGGATTTTCAAACTGCCAACAGGATCTCACTTTGCGGGCATTTCTCCGCAGATGTTAGAGGCATGTCAAAGTTTTGTTGTTTGCCGATGTTAAAACAACCGTTTCAGTGCTTTTATGATAAAAATTTCAAAACGTGATTATATGGAATAAATAAACTGCTTATCATCACGGTCGTCATTATCGTCTGAAAGTGAAACGCTATTTTGAAGTTAACTGTTTGCAGATCAAGTGATTGTGAAAAGGAGTGGTCGATCACAAAAATAGTCAGAACATGAAGTCTTACCTCAAATTTCCCGAAACAGACGCCAGACAGGCTGGGTGAATGTAAAAGATATTTTTCATTCGCGGTCACAGCCGCTGAGCAAGTTAACAAATAAGAAGGGTCCCTATGAACATTAAAAAAACGATTGTCGCCTCACTGTTAGCCTGCATGTTACCTGCCGCGGTTATGGCAAAAGATATCTCAGTTGGTGTCTCCATGGCGCTGTTTGATGACAACTTCCTCACCATTCTGCGTACCTCAATGCAGAAAGAGATGCAGAAAGATGGCGTTAAAGGGCAGGTTGAGGATGCAAAAGGCGACGTTTCACAGCAGCTGCAGCAGGTTCAGAACTTTATCGGTCAGGGTGTTGATGCCCTGATCGTCAACCCGGTCGATACCAATGCGGTGAAACCGATTATGGACCAGGCGAGCAAAGCGGGTATCCCGCTGATCTTTGTCAACCGCCGTCCACAGGCTGAGCTGACCGGCAAAATGGCCTATGTCGGGTCCGATTCGGAACTGGCCGGACGCTTACAGATGGAAGCGCTGGCTAAAGCGATGAACGGCAAAGGCAATGTTGCCATCCTGATGGGTGACCTGGCGAATGAAGCGACCCGTGACCGTACCAAAGGGGTGGAAGAGGTTGCGGCTAAATTCCCTGGCATCAAAATTGTTCAGAAACAGACCGCCAAATTTACCCGTAACGATGCGGTAGACGTAGTCAGTAACTGGATGACTGCCGGTGATGAGATCAATGCCATCGCTTCTAACAACGATGAAATGGCGATCGGTGCGCTGCAGGCACTGGGTAAAAATCCGGACAAAATCCTGATCGCTGGCGTCGATGGCACACCCGATGCGCTGCAGATGCTGAAGCAGGGCAAGATGGTCGCCACGGTATTCCAGGATGCGCAGGGCCAGGGTGAAGGTGCGGTGCAGACGGCAATCAAACTGGTGAATGGCGAGAAAGTTCAGAAAGTCATCAATATCCCCTACCAGTTGATTACTAAAGAAAACATGGAACAGTTTACCAAGCGTAACCTGAAATAGTCGTTCCCGACCCAGCTGTACGGAGGTGATGTATGAACGCTTTTGCGCTTGAAGCCGAAGGCATCAGCAAGTTCTTCCCCGGCGTTAAAGCCCTCGACAACGTCTCGTTGCGGGTGCGTCCGGGAACGGTACATGCCTTGATGGGCGAAAATGGCGCGGGCAAATCCACTTTAATGAAGTGCCTGATCGGGATGTATCGTCCCGATCAGGGCACCATCAAAATTAAAGGGGAGCCGGTGCAGTTTCAGGACACCATGGACGCGTTGCGTTCCGGCATTTCAATGATCCACCAGGAACTCAACCTGGTGCCTTACATGACCGTCGCCGAGAATATCTGGCTGGGTCGCGAACCGATGAGATTTGGCTTTGTCGATCACGCCCGACTTAATCAGAAGACGCAGGAATTGCTGAACCGCCTGAATATCCGCCTGAAAGCCGATCGGATGGTGGGTGAGCTGAGCATCGCGTCGCAGCAGATGGTTGAGATTGCCAAAGCAGTTTCATGGGATTCAGACATCGTGATCATGGATGAGCCCACCTCCGCGCTGACAGAAACCGAAGTGGCGCATCTGTTTACCATCATTCGTGACCTGCGAGAGCAGGGCAAAGCGATCATCTACATCAGCCATAAGATGGATGAAATTTTCACCATCACCGATGAAGTCAGTATCTTCCGTGACGGCAACTGGATCGCCAGCGATCAGACGTCGAAATATACCCGCCAGTCGCTGATTACCCAGATGGTGGGACGCGAACTGACCCAGCTGTTCCCGAAATTCAACAGCGCAATTGGTGAAGAGGTGCTGACGGTGCGCAATCTCACCTGCAAAGATCGTTTCACCGACGTCAGTTTCAGTGTGCGCCGGGGGGAGATCCTCGGCGTCGCCGGACTGGTGGGTGCGGGTCGCAGCGAGGTGATGGAGAGCCTGTTCGGCATGGAGAGCTTCGATAGCGGCGAGATCTTAATTGATGGCGTGCCGGTGACGATCGACTCACCCTCAACCGCGATTGAAAAGGGCATGGCGTTCCTCACCGAAGACCGTAAAAAGTCCGGCCTGTTTCTGGTGCTATCGGTGATGGAGAACATGAGCATCGTTAACATGCCGGAGTACAGCGGCAAAAGCGGATTTGTCAGCCATGTGAAGATGGCGCAGGACTGCATGGATCAAATCCGTCGTCTCAACATCAAAACGCCGACCATGGATCAAATCATCAATAACCTCAGCGGCGGTAATCAGCAGAAAGTCCTGATTGCCCGCTGGCTGCTGGCGCAACCGAAGATTCTGATTCTGGACGAACCGACGCGCGGCATTGACGTCGGGGCGAAAGCGGAGATTTACCGCTTAATCAGTGAACTTGCCAATCGTGGCGTGGCTATCATCATGGTCTCCTCTGAACTGCCGGAAATTCTTGGCATGAGCGACCGGGTAATGGTCATGCACGGCGGGCGTATAACCGGCATCCTCGATAAAGAAGAAGCCGATCAGGAAACCATTCTGTCGTTGGCATCCGAGTGAGGCGCGAGACCACTATGAGCAATATGAAAGCTACTGCCACCCCGGCAGCCCCGCAGCAACCCTCTTTTTTTGCCAGCCTGCGTCATAAATTGCCGAAAGATACCGGCATTTTCGTGGTGATGGTGGGGATTGCGTTAATTTTTGAAATGTTCGGCTGGTACGTGCGTGACCAGTCTTTCCTGCTCAACACCAACCGTCTGATCCTGATTGTATTGCAGGTGGCGATTATCGGGATTATCGCCGTCGGCGTGACCCAGGTCATCATCACCACCGGTATCGATCTCTCCTCCGGGTCCGTTATCGCCCTGGCGGCGGTGGTGGCCGCGAGCCTGGCGCAGACCTCTGACAGCCTGTCGCCAATGTATCCGTCGCTGGTGAATATGCCTGCGGTGATCCCTATTGCGGCCGGTATCGGCGTCGGTTTGCTGGCGGGTGTGGTCAATGGTGTGCTGATCACCCGCACCGGTATTCCGCCCTTTATTGCCACGCTGGGCATGATGGTGTCGGCACGCGGTCTGGCGCAGTATTACACCCAGGGCAATCCGATCAGCTTCCTTTCCGATGGCTTCACCTCAATCGGACAGGGTGCCATGCCGGTAGTGATTTTCCTGGTGGTGGCGCTGCTGTTCCATATCGCCCTGAAGCATACCCGCTACGGTAAATATGTTTACGCCATCGGCGGCAACATGACCTCGGCGAAAGTCTCCGGTATCAACGTTAATAAGTATCTGATTATCGTCTACACCATTGCAGGCGCGCTCTCTGGCCTGGCGGGTGTAGTACTGGCGGCGCGCGTCAGCAGCGGTCAGTCGAGCATGGGGATGTCGTACGAGCTGGATGCGATTGCCGCAGCCGTTATCGGTGGCAGCAGCCTGATGGGTGGCGTGGGCCGTATCACCGGAACATTAATTGGCGCAGTGATCCTTGGCCTGATTAAAAGCGGATTCACCTTCGTTGGTGTCGATGCGTACATTCAGGACATCATCAAAGGGATGATTATTGTGGCTGCGGTCTCTATCGACATGCACCGTAACCGCAAAAAACGTTAATCAGCAGGCGTTGCCTTCTTCCGGATGCGGGAGAGGGCAACGGTTGCTTTTTATCATCCGGCATTCGTCAGCGATAAGAAATCCTGCTGATAGCGGTTACATTCACTCCCTGTTTTTTACTCCTCTGTTCAGGCCCTGCCAGCCTTCATCAGGTGCAATGCGTTTCCACTGCACTCAAACTGTACAACCTGTCATCACTTTTCTGCACGTCTGACTCGCAGCGTCTGCACTGTCACAGTGCGCCTGACGGTTTTACTCTCTCTTCTCAGCCATTCCTGATGCTTATTAACCCATAAGAGGTAATCAGAAACGCTTATTTTCCGGGCCGTTAGGAAAAATCTGTCTGCCTGATGGCCTGAATTTTTTAAACCTGGCCTGCATCTTGCAAAATCTCTGTTATCAGGGCGATGGGATCAGACCCATTTCGCTATTCGGGGTGAGTGACGGAGGCAAGATGAATTTAAGACGACTGAAGTACTTTGTGAAAATCGTCGATATCGGCAGTCTGACGCAGGCAGCAGAAGTGTTGCACATCGCCCAGCCTGCACTCAGTCAGCAGGTCGCGACGCTGGAAAATGAACTGGATCAGCAGTTGCTGATTCGTACCAAGCGCGGTGTTACGCCAACTGAGGCGGGTAAGATTCTCTATGGTCATGCGCGCACCATTCTGCGCCAGTGTGAGCAGGCCCAGACTGCGGTAATTAACGCCGGTCAGGTGCTGAGTGGGCAGGTATCGATTGGGCTTGCCCCAGGCACCGCGGCTTCATCGCTGACCATGCCGCTGTTGCAGACCGTGCGCGATCAATTTCCGGAAGTGCTGGTTTACCTGCACGAAAATAGCGGCAGCGTGCTGAATGAGAAAGTGATGAACGGTCAGCTGGATATGGCGGTGCTGTACGATCGCGCGCCCACTGCCGGGATCACCAGCATGCCGCTGATGAAAGAGGATCTGTTTCTGGTAGGCGCCACCGATTACCCGGGAGCCAGCGTCGATCTGGCCGATGTGGCGCAGATGAGTCTGTTTTTACCGCGCGATTACAGCGCAGTACGCAAGCGGGTCGATGAGGCCTTTTCGCTGCGTCGTCTGAGTGCACGCATCATCGGTGAGATCGAATCGATTTCAACCCTGACTGCAGCCATTTCCAGCGGCATGGGCGTGACCGTATTACCTGAGTCCGCCGCCCGTTCGCTGGTGGGCTCCACCGATGCCTGGATGTCACGGATCAACAGCCCGTCATTGAGTCTGCCGCTGTCACTGAACGTCTCCGCCCGGTTGCCGCTGTCACCTTCAGCGCAGGCAGTGAAGAATATTCTGCTGTCGCTGCTGAATAAGCCGCTGAGTGAGGAGCGGGAGTTGATGTTAGTGAGTTAAGAGGGCGCTTGCAGCGGGCTGGCACTGAGCGGGTTTCGCTTTGCAGCGGGCTGCACTGAGCGGGTTACGCCCGCCAGGCGTATGGGAGTTTCAGGTCACTTAGCCGCGCGTTAGCACTGAGCGGGGTTCGCCCGCCAGGCGATGAAGAGTTTCAGGTTGCCCGAGCAGGCGGACGCGTCAAGGGGCGGACGCCCGCCCCTTAACAATCCCGGCGTCCGGCTGCCTGCGCGCCCCGCTGTGCGGGGTACCTTCGTCACGCCCTGCGGCCGACGGACCGTCCGGACTCGCCATCCCTGGCTCGTACCGTCCTTTCGCCGACGTCCTGTCGGCTCATCCTTGCCTGCGGTAGTTCCTCAGCGCTCCGGACGCCTCTGGTAAACCTTCGTCTGTAATTTCTGTATTTATTTGCTGCACAGAGCTGTTTACTGGCTGGACAGGAAGAGGTTCTATCTTTCCATTTCGACGCAATGTGAACTTCATAGCACGAATGATAAATCCATGTTGGCGTGAAGAATTGCTGATGCGACTTTTAAATTATTCTGAATAGCTTTTGGGCACGTTTTTTTTCTCTGATACCGGGTTATTCCGCGATCTCTATATCTGAAACAATAAAACTTCAATCAGGTTGATTTCACGCTGTATGAAAATTGATCTGATGTTTGCCGGAAGATAGTTTAATCAGGCTGTGAAAGCAGTGGGCCTGTCAGCAGAAAACAGGCTGGCTTTCTCTTTTTAAAATGGAGTTTAAAACGATGGCTATTCCAGCTTATCTCTGGCTTAAAGATGACGGTAACAACATTATTGTCGGATCAGTCGACGTGGCAGGTCGTGAAGGCGCTATTGAAGTCCTCGGCCTGAATCACGGCGTCATGCTCTCCACAGACAACGTGACGGGTAAAACAACCGCTGTCCGCGAACACGCTTCTTACAGTTTTGATAAAGAGATCGATAAGTCCAGTCCCTGCCTTTACCGGGCTGTGACCTCAGGTCAAAAGCTTTGCTCAGCGGAAATAAGATTTTACCGGATAAATGACGCGGGGCAGGAGGTGGAATATTTCAATACTTTGATGGAAGGCGTAACCGTTATCTGTGTGGGCCCGATGATGTATGACGTTAAATCCTGCTATGGTGAGGCGCGGGATCATCTGGAAACTGTAGAGCTGATTTACGAAAAAATTACCTGGCGATATGCAGACGGAAATATCGTCCACTCGGACAGCTGGAATGATCGAGTGACAGCATAAAGGAATATAACGATGACATGGACATATGAGCAAAGCACGGGTCACTTATACCACAACAGTGAATTTATTGAGGCCGGCTACTCAGGTAGTCTGACTAACAAAAATAATCCCGATCGCCAGCATGTAAGAGGGATGGGGCCCCTTCCTCAGGGAACGTACAGAATTGCAGGGCACTCCACATCAAAAGGACCCCTGACCATTATTCTGGTGCAGACTTCCGGAGAGTCTTTTGGCCGTTCGGCATTTCGCATTCATGGCGAAAGGGTCAATAAGCCAGCGGGCTTCGCCTCAGAAGGCTGCATCATTATGTCACTTGCAACCCGGCGACGCGTGCTGCGTGAAGGCGGGACGCTGGAGGTGGTCCGATGAAATATCTGATATTGATTGGCCTTCTGCCCTTCGCGGTCTGGGCTGGAGCGAATACATCCGACTGGGAAAATTCGCTGAAGGGCATCGCGTCAGGAGAGCAAGCCTGGCTTGCAAAAGTGCCCCAACTGGCAGCTACGGCTGATGTTCAGCAGGCAACCCGGATGGAGGATGCCCTTGCCTCGGCGTTAGCAAAGAATACCCCGGACGTGCTGGAGACGCTCCGGGTTATTGACGCCAGATCCTGGCCCCATATGGCAGGTACAGACATTGTCTGCAGCGTTCCGGCTGAGCAACCTACAGCCTTTATAGAGGATTTTTATCAACAAACCCGTCTGGCGCTACTGGCAACTGACCAGGGTGCGACCTGTCTGTGGATCCTGGAAGCAAGCTATGAAGAGATGAAAGCAGAGAGCGCCAGAATGCGTAATCTATCGCCTTCTGTAAAATAGCCTCTCCCCCAGACCGGGTTTCAGTCAAATTCTGAAGTCCGGCCGCCCATCTCAAACCTCTCTGTACCCCCAAAACCCACCCCGTTATTCCCTAAAGTCATAAATGCGAATTTTTTAGTATTTCCGGTTATCAATAATAGTTCTTACCATCAGATAATCAGATTATGTAAAGGGAGGTAAATACCGTGAATTTCCAGCAGCTTAAAATCATCCGCGAGGCGGCCCGCTGTGAGTTTAACTTAACGGAAGTCGCTAACACGCTGTTTACCTCCCAGTCGGGAGTAAGTCGGCACATCCGCGACCTGGAAGATGAACTCGGGGTTGAGATCTTTATTCGTCGCGGCAAGCGCCTGCTGGGGATGACCGAGCCGGGCAAAGCGCTGCTGACCATCGCTGAGCGTATCCTGGATGAAGCGGGCAAAGTGCGACGTCTGGCCGATGTCTTTACCAATGAAACCAGCGGCATCCTGACCATAGCCACTACCCATACTCAGGCGCGCTACAGCCTGCCGAAAGTCATCAAAGCGTTTCGTCAGCTCTATCCTAACGTCCGGCTTGAACTCAATCAGGGTTCGCCGCAGGAAATTGTCACCATGCTGCTGGCGGGTGAGGCGGACATTGGCATCGCCAGTGAATTACTGGTCAACAACAGCAGCCTGGCGGCGTTCCCCTGGTTCAGCTGGCATCACGCCTTACTGGTGCCGAAAGGACATGAACTGGTGCAGAACCAGCCGGTTTCACTGAGCACGCTCAGCCGCTATCCGCTGATCACCTACCGGCAGGGTATCACCGGACGTTCGCGGGTTGACCGTGCATTCCAGACGGCCGGTTTAAAACCAGATATCGTGCTCAGCGCTCAGGACTCCGATGTGGTGAAAACCTACGTCAAACTCGGTTTAGGCGTGGGGATACTGGCCGATCAGGCGTGTGAAACTGAAGAGAGTGAAGAGCTGGTGCGCCTCGATGCCACGCATCTGTTCGATGCCAGCACCGTATGGCTCGGCCTCAAGCGCGGCCAGCTGCAACGCAACTACGTCTGGCAGTTCCTGGAACTCTGCAACGCCAACCTGTCGCTGGAAGAGATCAAGCGTCAGGCGCTCTCCTACAGCAATGACGACGAACCGGTTATCGACTTCCAGATTTAAGCACACGGCGCATCCACCCGGATGCGCGCCTGTTTCCGCACGGCATAAAATTTCAAATCATTGCGAAAATCTCCCCTATCGACCTTTCTCACCCCGCACAACAACATCCTGCGCTGACCCGGCGCGATAAAGTGGAATCAGCTGACCACAAGGGGATGATATGTCGCGACTACAACTTAACGATAGCGATCTGCTGCGCCAGCAGGCGCTGTTTAATGGACGCTGGCAGGATGCGCATCAGGGCGCCACGCTGCCGGTTACCGATCCCGCCACGGGCGAAACCCTGGCGACGATTCCGGCACTGGGTCGGGCAGAAACCGGGCAGGCGATAGCTTATGCGGAAACTGTGCGCATCAGCTGGGGCAAAACTACCAATGCCAGCCGTGCCGCGCTGCTGGAAAAGTGGCATCAACTGATTATTGAACACGCTGACGACCTGGCGATTATCATGACCGCCGAGCAGGGCAAACCGCTGGCGGAAGCCAGAGGCGAAGTGCTCTATGGAGCCAGCTTCGTGAAATGGTTCGCGGAAGAGGCACGCCGCATCTATGGCGACACCATTCCCGCACCCAGCGAGGACCGGCGCATCCTGGTGCTGAAACAGCCGGTAGGCGTTGCCGCCGCGATCACGCCGTGGAACTTCCCGATTGCGATGATCACCCGCAAGGTGGCGCCCGCGCTGGCCGCCGGATGCCCGATTATTGTTAAGCCTTCCGAGTTAACACCGCTGTCCGCGCTGGCACTGGCGGTACTGGCAGAGCGCGCGGGCTTCCCGTCCGGCGTGCTGCAGGTGCTGACCGGCCTGCCCACGGAGATTGGCGCGACGCTGACTGAAAGCCGCACGGTACGTAAAATCTCCTTTACCGGTTCAACCCGCATCGGACAGTTACTGATGCAACAGAGCGCCGACAGCATCAAGCGCCTGAGTCTGGAGCTGGGTGGCAACGCGCCGCTGATCGTGTTTGATGATGCCGATATTGAGATTGCCGTCGCGGGGGTCATGCTCAGCAAGTTCCGCAACGCCGGGCAGACCTGCGTCTGCGCTAACCGCATCCTGGTGCAGCGAAGTATCTATCCGCGTTTCACCGCCCGATTGCTGGAGGCGGTCGCCACTCTGAAAGTGGGCGATGGTTTTGCGCCCGACAGCACTATTGGCCCTTTGATCAATAGCCGCGCGGTAGAGAAAGTGAACGGTCATATCGATGATGCGCTCAGCCAGGGAGCAACGCTGCTGACCGGCGGCATCAGCCAGGGCAACGGGACCTTTGTGCAGCCCACGGTGCTCGGTGAGGTCACCGCCACCATGCGCATCGCCCATGAAGAGACGTTTGGTCCGGTCGCGCCGCTGTTTATCTTCGATGATGAAGAGGAGGCAATCGCGATGGCAAATGACACGCCCTACGGCCTGGGTGCCTATTTCTTTACCGAGAACATCCGGCGCGCATGGCGGGTAGCGGAGGCGCTGGAGTTTGGCATGGTCGGCTTTAATACC
>Ga0213829_1000331_pt1 | contig 48332 bp, 42 predicted proteins | sample MC6MC0896MG_FD_180665 | JGI IMG/M metagenome (GOLD analysis project Ga0213829, IMG submission 180665) | Enriched soil aggregate microbial communities from Iowa State University, Ames, United States - MC6-MC0896-MG | ecosystem: Environmental > Terrestrial > Soil > Unclassified | place: USA: Iowa... | reverse complement strand
CCAGATCAATATGCGCGTAGGTGCGTTCCATGACAGGTTCCTTGCATTGGATAACTCATTGTTATCATTTGCAAGTCGCACTTCAAACTAGAACCCACCTAACTAATAAATCAGTGTGGTGGCCCGTGATCCTTGTTGCCAGGCGGCGTAGCTTATTCTTCAGCTGGCTTCTGCTGAGCTGCCTTATCAGGTTGAATATAAAGCGTTTCAGACGAAAATGCGAAGTCAGCACCATGTCCATGCACGATTTCGATGATCTTTAGATACACTTCCTGCTGCGCCTCAAGCCAATCAGCCCAACGCGTTGTTTTGGTAAAACAGTAGACCATTATGTTGAGGGAGGAATCTGCAAACGCATCAAAGTAAACCAACAGACTTTGCGTCTGATCGATTTTCTCATTGGCTTTAAGCATTGACCTTATGTCGTCAACCACACCAGAAATTTTATCACCGTCTTCATAGCGCAAACCAATCGTCGTCGTTATGCGCCTGTTGGTCATACGGCCTGGATTTTCAACGCTGATTGTCGAAAAGGCGGCATTGGGCACATAGAGGGGACGATTATCGAATGTTTTGATCTTGGTAAGTCGCCAGCCAATTTCCACAACCGTACCTTCAATATTCCGATCAGGAGAGCTGATCCAATCGCCAATGCTAAACGGGCGGTCGAAATAGAGCATAACACCAGAGAAAAGATTGCTCAGCATATCTTTCCCGGCCACACCAATCGCAATGCCACCAATGCCACCAAAAGCAAGCAGCCCGGAAAGACCAATTCCAAAATGCTCTCCGAAAAGCAGCACGATGAAAAGAAATATTGCCAGCTTCAATATGCGCGCAACCATACGCGCAGACGTCACGTCATTGCCGCGGTCGATCTGGCTATGTGTCAAACGATTGATCAACTGGAAAAGCTGCTGCATGGCAATCAAGGCCATGACGAACGCGGATAGCGTATTGATCAGTTCGGGTGTGATTGCGGTTATCTTGTAATCCGCAAGCAGCATGTAAGCGACTTGCCTGAACGTGATGATCAGGCCGAACATGGCCGCTACAAAAGTAAGATGGGCGATGATGCTTCTGGACCAGCCTTTTTTGTGCCGGATGAGAAACCAGAACGCAAAGGCGGCAATGGTTAAAAGCAGAATTATACCCGCTGCTATCCAGTATTTTGCCATTTCACCCCGCTTTGAGAATAGATTCTATTGCCCAGCCGTCACTCCGGGCAAATGTGCATTTGAGCTGGATGTCAGAGCCCCAGTGAAAAACGCCAGATTAGCTGCGGCAATGAGTGATGCCGCATGAGCATCGGTTTGCGCCAGTTTCGCATCCAACAGAGAGTTGTTCGTCTCGTTCACCACCGTAATCGTACCCAATCCATTTTTATAGGATTCAAGTGCAGCATCAAAAGCTGTCCCAGAGGTTTGAACAAGAACATTTGCGGCCTTATTAGCCGCCAGAGCCGTTTTCAGACTATTCGATGCAAGAACGATTTCCGCAACCGCATCAAGCTGTACCCGACGAAAAGTTTCTGTTGCTGCACTATGCGTTGATTGCGCATTTTTAAGCTGTGCGGCGCGCAAGCCACCATCATAAAGCGGCATCGTAGCACCCACCAGAATACCCATACCCGATGACTGAGTGCCTATTGTCGGCAGGCTTCCGGCATTGAAACTGTTGGAAGTAGAAGCGAGAGCACCCGCGACAAAAACCTTCGGCAAAAATTCAGCCTGCGCAACCTTAATGCCGGACTTGCTGGCCTGCAGGGCTGCATAGCTTGCAATAAGATCAGGACGCCGCGAGAGAGCCGTTTCGACAACGGATTGTGTCACGCCCTCAAACTTCGAAGGAAGGGGCCTGTTCATTGAACTATCGACATTGATGTTCAACATGGCATTAACGCCCATTGAAGCCAGAAGCGCCTGATAAAGCGTCTGCTGCTGACCTTCAGCCTTAACCAGTCTCAATTCAGATTGCGCGACCTGCTGTTTGGCCAGTGCAAGCTCGACCGTCGTTGCGCGTCCTTCATTCAGCTTTGCCTGAACAGCCGCCAGAACAGCCTTGCTGTTACGCAAAGTCTGTTGCGCGATGCGATGACCAGCTACTGACGCGCTGTATTCATAATAAGTGCGGGTGACATCAAAAATCACCTTCTGATGCATCGCATTGAACGTGACATTGGCCGCAAAGGAGACCTGTTTTGCAGCCTGCGCCAATGCTGCCCGCTGTCCGAAATCAAACACCAGCCATTGCAGAGCAATAGAGGGCGAAACGCCTTTCAGTGTCGTATTGACATCACGCTCGCCGATAAAAGGAACATCAACCGGCGTTGAGGTTTTTTGCACACCCCCAATGACATTTGCACTAATGATCGGCAGCATTGTTGCTTCGACCATACCCACAGCAAGCGCCGCCTGCCGCGCTTTTTCCCAGGCATTGCGCGTAGCCGGATTGCTGCGCTGCGCAAGATCGATCAACTGCGCCAGATCATAGGAAGGGCGCGTATCAACCGCTACGGGACTTGAAATCAAGGCCAGTTCAGGATTGTTCGGAACGCTAAAATCTTTCGTCTGCGACGTGGTATTGGCAGGCGCATCCTTGCTCTCATTAGCCTTCCACGGCTGGTCAGGGGCTGTAGGCGCAAGTTTAAGCGCATCTGTGGCACAGCCACTCAGCATCAAAGCAAAAATTGAAAGCAGCATAATGGGGGCAGATGCCGAAGGCTTTTTCATGCCTTATCGCCTGCCAAAAGTGCTTCCATATGTGCAAGATGCTTGTCGATTTTATCCGCCCCCTCATATTCTGCTTGTTTAGCAGAACACGCCTGCTCTTCCCGTAAAATTTCACTTTGTGTGTCATCCGATTTTATGTGCAATGAGAGCGCATTCAATCTTTCAACAGCATCAGGCATGACCCGACCGGAAAAGTAGACTTCCTTGTTGAGTGAAGCAAGCTGATCGGCCAAGCCATCAAAGGTTTTTTCAAGTTTCTCAGATGGGCGAAGAGCCGCAGGTTCAAAAGGCAGCAGATAAAAGCAGTAACGCACCTCGTCCAGAAGACGTTCGGTTTCAGCAACCGTGTTAATCATCTCTGGCCGTTGATCCGGTGCTATGGATGCAATATCAGCTATTTTGCGCGCGGCATCGGACAGGCGCTGACGAATGACGGTGACAACCGGTGCTGGCCATATCAGTGTCGAAACCAGGTAAACCGCAAAATTACCGACGAGAATACCGATAATACGATCACGCGCCGTATCCATATCGGTCGTTGGACCGAATCCCTGCAATACGGTCAAAGTGAATGCGAGACCGATCTGAACACCACCATAGGACACTTTTTCGCTGCCTGCCGATACCCATGCAGCAAGAAGTGCCACCGCGAAGACCAGGACCATGAGGCTACCCACGGATTCAAGCTGCGGCATAAGAAATATTAGCGACGCAATGCCAATCGCCGCCCCAATAAGACATCCGGTGATGCGCAAAGCCAGCTTATGGATTGTATCGCCTGCTGTACCAAGGGAAGCGACATAGCAAGTTACCATTGCAGTATGAATGCCCTGCCAATTGATCGCGGCATAAAACACATAGCAAAGGATCGCAGCCAAAGTCGTTTTCAGCGCAAACCGCTGATAGACCGGATTTGTAAAAGCGTCTGCGGCAAAGAAACTATCGCCCGAGCCTTTTTTATAATCTGTCTTTTCACTCCCGGCGATATTTCTGAGCGCTTGTAGAATTCCCGCCTCCTGCCTTGGATTGGAGGTTTCCGGCAATGTTTCAGGCGCGGGAAGCGGAGCGCCTTTATCAAGCGCATCAACCATTTTATCGATCTGACCGGCATAATGCTGGCGGTTCTCATTCGGCGTATCGGCAGGAAGAGCGGATGCCGCAAAAAGCAACTGATAAGAGGCGGTAATATCCGTCTGAATGCGCGCCAATCTTTTTTGAGTCGTCTGATGCAATATTTTAACGAGCATCGAACGCTTGTTTTCGTCTTCGTTGGCGGCCCCAAGCTTTTCCCGCAACAACGGGTCCATCATGGGATTCATGTTTAAGAGCGCATGGCGCGCCACCAGCAGGCGTTCCCGCAATTCCTCACGCAGCAGCGCCAGACTCCAGCGTCCAAAAAACAGGCTGAACCCCGCAATGACGAACATCGGAAGGATAGCCATTTCCCACGCATATCGCAAAGCGACGGATATCACGCCATTGATCGGAACTTCATTCACAAGGCTGAGAATGAAGGCAATGATCAATGCGACAATGCTGCCACCTTCACCGAGCTTGCTGGCCGCTCCAAGGAAAATGAATATAAATGAGACGATGATCATAACCAGAATGCGCAGCAATGCGGATTCAACCGTCCATGCGAGCACCGGGACCATCAGGGCCACGAGCAGCGTAATTGCAATGACTGCAGCCGTCGCAACGACCGTGTTTTCCGCGCCATCGGCTTTCATCAGGAAAATGACGAGATAGCAGCTAATGGCCGATTCCGGGATGTGGAACATCATTGCAATGCCCGCAACAAGCGCGCAAACGGCTGCAACACGCCATGATGTGGCCATGCGCCCCGGAAAAGGTGCCAGATCCGCTAGGGTTTCGCGGATTGCGTCCCAGAGCCTGTAATTAGCACTCGTTGCCATTATGCACTGTCACAACGGCTGATGCCCCGGAGCGTGTCAGCTCGGCTGGCGGATCAATCAGTTTTACTCGCACCGGAAAGCGTTGCGCAATTCTCACCCAGTTCAGGTTCTTTGGCACATAGGGCAGATTGCGCGGTATATTGATCAGTTCTTCGGACGAAACGCCCCAACCAATACCCTCGACGCGGCCTTTAACGACAATGGAACTGTCAGCCAAAATTCTGACATGCGCACAGTTACCAACCTTGATGCCGCGAAGTTCGGTTTCTGGAAACGTTGCTGTGGCATACCAGCTTGAGGTGTCTATCAACGTGAAAACTGACTGCCCCGGCGCAATGATCTGGCCTGTTCCGTTCAAAACGCCTACAACTCTGCCATCATGCGGTGCCGTGACCACAGCATTATCCAGATTATGCTGGGCCAATGCGAGTGCGGCCTGCCTTGCACGCACCAAAGCCTGCGCGCTATCAAGCGTTCCCACTATCGTCGTTGCTGCCTCGGCCTGCTTGACTGCCTGTGCCAGACTGATCTGCGCATCATTGCGCAAGGTCTTTGCATCATCAACCTGCTGGCGCGTCACATAACCTTTGGGGCTGAGCGCCTCAAGGCGCTTGAGGGTTGCCTCTGCAAGGTCGAGATTTGTTCTCGCACGTACCACTTGCTGGTCGGCTATCTGTGCATTTTGCGATTCCGCATTGACTGCACGTCTTTGCGAATCCAGTGCCGCTTCTGCCATTGCAAGATCAGCGGTCGTCTGCTCCACGAGAAGTTTCAGCGGCACAGGATCAATCGAAAAAAGCACATCGCCTTTTTTGACGGCCTGATTTTCTGTGACATTGATGGAAATGATTCTTCCGGGAACCGTCGCGGCAATATTCACAATATTGGCACCAATAACCGCATCGTTTGAAAGCGGGTTTTGGTGGGCTTCGCGCAGATAGAGCCACGCCATCACAAAGGCCACGATGATTAAAATACCGGTGAGCAGAACGCCGACTGTGCTGAATTCTCTTTTGCTATAAGCGTTATTTTCCATGCTCATCGACCGTACACAAAAAGCGCGAGGCCGCAGGCGATCGCGATAACGATTGCAGTATAAGCAGTCAGGCGAAACGGAAGAATATCATCAAGCCCAATGCGGATCATAACCACCCGCACTAAAATAGTGATCACTATTGCGATTAAAAGACACAGCATCCACGATGGAAAATATGCCCCCAACAAAGAAAATGACGGACCTGACACCGATTATAGGTCTCCGCTAATTGTGCTGCACACGCCTGAGCGTTACAGATTCTTATTTCTATTCCATAGTTACGGTAAGCTTATAACGGCTGCAAGAAGCAAATCTCGGCCTCCTTATTTTTTGCTCTCTCAAGAAAATTACATAAGAATATATTAGACAGAAAATTTACTTGATCATGATTGATTGACTGGCAGCGAATTATTTTGGAATCGGCGGGGGTGATATGATGCGTTTTGATCGCAAGAAGCTGAACTTCGGCGCACGGTACGAACATTTCCACAATGGCATTCCGTGTCAGTGTCATAGCCCGGAAGCGCGCAGTATCAATCATCGTCTGACGACTGCCATGTCGCGCCGCTCTTTTATAACTGGAGCGGGCGCTATCGTCGCAGCGGCAAGCACTGGCTTTGCAACCCCTGCTTTCACGCAAGCCCCCAAAAAACCGATATTATTAAAGAACATTTCTATCTTTGATGGCCTTCTCGATAAGCTGATTGTCGGTAAGGGCATTCTGGTTCGTGATGGTAAAATCGAGGCATTCGTTGACGAGGGAGAGACTGTCACCGATGCGACCGTGATCGACGGTGCAGGCATGACTGCTATGCCGGGGCTTATCGATGTTCATTGGCACTCGATGCTCGCCGCCATGCCTATGAATGTAGCGATGACCGCTGATATTGGTTATCTCTACCTGATTGCCGCGCAGGAAGCAGAAAAGACGTTGATGCGCGGCTTTACAACAGTGCGCGATGTCGGCGGTCCGTCATTCGCACTCAAGCGCGCAATTGATGAGGAGCGCTTTATGGGGCCACGCATCTATCCCGCTGGTGCCATGATTTCACAAACTTCCGGGCATGGCGATTTTCGCATGCGCACAGATATTCCACGCACCAGCCAATCAGACCTGAGTGCAGCCGAAAAAGCAGGCATGTCGGTAATTGCAGACGGCAACGACGAAGTCTTGCGGCGCACGCGCGAGCAATTAATGCTTGGCGCAAGTCAGATTAAAATCATGGTTGGGGGCGGTGTATCGTCGTTCTACGACCCCTTGGATTCTATCCAGTTCACAAAGGCGGAAATTCAGGCGGCGGTTGATGCCGCATCAGACTGGGGAACCTATGTCTGCGCACATGTTTACACATCTGCCGGCATCAAACGCGCGCTCGACAATGGTGTACAATGCATCGAACACGGACAGCTTGCCGATGACGAAACTATCCGCCGCATAGCGGATGAAGGTGTGTGGTGGAGCATCCAGCCATTTCTTGCGGATTCAGATTCCAACCCTCAAAGCGTGCCCGAAGCGCGTGCCCAGCAAATCCGTATTGCTGAAGGCACAGTACGTTGCTTTGAACTTGGTCAAAAATACAAAGCAAAACTGGCTTGGGGAACTGATATACTTTTTAATCCAAAAGGAACACAAACACAAACGCGCCAACTGGCAAAGACTGCGCAGTGGTTCGGCAATTCTGGCGCATTGAAAATGGCGACGTCCACCAATGCAGAACTGCTCAGAATGAGCGGCGATCGTAACCCGTATAAAGCAGCACTTGGTGTCCTGGAGCCCAAGGCCTATGCAGACATTCTACTGGTTGACGGCAACCCATTGGATGATATTTCGCTGATTGCCGACCCAGAGAAAAACTTCCGGCTGATCATGAAAAACGGCATTGTTTGTAAAAATACTGTGAGTTCATAACACAACGCCTAGTCTTCTGAGCGATCCGTGCTGAGCCGATTTTGCTCATACCGGTGCTTCACCGGAAACGGCGGCAACCACGCTTCGCGGCGAATGGTCCAGAGTTCATAGGTCGGGATCAGTTGATCTGCTTCATCAAGCGATCCGAGGTTGATTTCTATTTCATCATCGGATTTTGAGAAAACAGACGAGCCGCAACGCGGACAAAAGGCGCGAGCTTCAAAATCATGCGTTTTGCCTTCGACTTCGACTGCGGACTGAGGGAATATTGCCGAGGCGTGAAACAAGGCGCCGTGATGCTTGCGGCAATCAAGACAGTGGCAAATGCCAATGCGATATGGGCGCCCGGAAGCAACAAACCTTACATCGCCACACAGACAACCACCCGTGAAACGATCCATCTTGTTCTCCTGCGTTAAGGCCGAGCACTTCTCATACTAAAAGATAATAAACGGATCAAACGATTCAGTTCATCATGCCTGCGTGAGAAAGTGTGCGGAAGTTGGAGGAGAACGTCCGCACACGTCAGCAAAAATGCTGTTGGGAGGACCTTATGTCAGTTTCATCGAGTGCCAAGGCCGGCACGAAAAAAATGACGCGCGAAGAAAAGAAAGTGATTTTCGCTTCTTCGCTCGGCACCGTTTTTGAATGGTATGATTTTTATCTTTACGGAACACTGGCCGCCTTTATCGGTGCCGCGTTCTTCAATGAATATCCGGAAACAACCCGTAATATCTTCGTTCTGCTCGCCTTTGCAGCAGGCTTCCTTGTGCGCCCGTTCGGCGCGCTGGTTTTTGGACGCATCGGCGATCTGGTCGGTCGTAAATATACGTTCCTCGTTACCATCGTCATTATGGGCGCATCGACCTTTCTGGTCGGCATTCTGCCTGGATCAGCGACGCTTGGCATTGTTGCACCAGCGATCCTGATCATCCTGCGTATGTTGCAGGGTCTGGCGCTAGGCGGCGAATATGGTGGTGCTGCAACCTATGTTGCCGAACACGCACCAAATGGTCGTCGTGGTTTTTACACATCGTGGATTCAGACAACAGCAACGCTTGGTCTGTTCCTTTCGCTGATGGTCATCTTGAGCATTCAGAACGTGATGACCACAGAATCCTTTGCTGCATGGGGCTGGCGTATTCCGTTCCTGGTGTCCATCGTACTTCTGGGTATCTCGGTCTGGATCCGCTTGCAGATGAGCGAATCCCCTGCATTCAAGAAAATGAAAGAAGAAGGTAAGACTTCGAAAGCACCGCTTACCGAAGCTTTTGGTCAGTGGAAAAATGCAAAAATCGCGTTGATCGCTCTGTTCGGCCTGACGATGGGGCAGGCTGTGGTTTGGTATAGCGGTCAGTTCTACGCGCTTTTCTTCCTGCAGAATGTGCTTAAAGTTGAAAACCAATCCGCAAACATCATGGTTGCCACAGCGCTGATTCTCGGCACCGGATTCTTCGTTGTCTTCGGTTGGCTTTCAGACAAGATCGGTCGTAAGCCGATCATTATGGCAGGCCTGCTTCTTGCAGCCGTCACCTACTTCCCGCTGTTCAAAGCACTCACTCAAGCTGCCAATCCGGCACTTGCGCATGCTGAACAGACAATTCGCGCAACTGTCACCGCAGCACCTGGCGATTGTAATTTCCAGTTCAACGCTACGGGTACGGCCAAGTTCACAAGCTCCTGCGACATTGCAACAAGCTTCCTCTCGCGTAGTGCGGTGCCATATGATGTCGTGACCGGCCCTGCCGGACAGCCTGCGACCGTCAAAATCGGCGATTCAACCGTCACTTCCTTTGACCTGGTTCAGGCTGGTGCAGATGCAAAAGCCAATCAGGCAAAGCTGGCCCACGACATCAATCTTGCTCTGCAAAAGGCAGGTTGGCCACTGGTACGCAGCCCGGCAAAGGTTGCCGATTCCAAGCTTGAAGCATTCGTTGCGGCTAATCCGGAACTGTCTCTGAATGCGGAAGCCGTTCGTGCAGGCGAAAGCACTGTAATGACGAATGCCGACCTCGTGAAGGCAAACATCGTCACGCAGATTGAAGCCGATGCAGCAGGCGAGCCAAGTCAGGCTGTCTACACCATCCCGAATGCCGGTGCATTCAAAATGGTTGCCGATCCTGCACAGATCAACTGGACTATGACGATCTTAATCCTCACCGTTCTCGTGATCTATGTCACGATGGTTTATGGACCGATTGCCGCTATTCTTGTTGAAATGTTCCCAACCCGCATTCGCTATACCGGCATGTCGCTGCCATATCATATTGGCAACGGCTGGTTCGGTGGCCTTCTGCCAGCAACCGTCTTCGCGATGAGTGCTGCCAAGGGCGATATTTACTACGGCCTCTGGTATCCGATCATCATCGCAACCATCACCCTCGTCATTGGCGTGCTTTTTGTGAAGGAAACCAAGGACGTTGACCTGAACAAAGTCGAATAGTCCGCAGGGCCTTTCAACGAAAACGCCGCCTCATTGAGGCGGCGTTTTTATGTGTGTAATAGTATTACCGATACTGCGCTTCGATCTCGATCAGTTTCTGTTTGCGCCAAAGCCCACCGCCATATCCCGTCAGTGATCCATCCGCACCAATCACACGATGGCAAGGAATGATAATCGCAATCTGATTTGCACCATTGGCCCGTGCGACGGCCCGCACCGCGAGCGGCTTTTCAACGGCCCTGGCAATCTCACTATAGCTTCGGGTTTCGCCTGCTTTGATATTTTGCAATTCCCGCCAGACATCGCGTGTGAATGCGCTGCCATGCAACACGAGCGGCATATCGAAACTGGCAGACTTTCCGTCAAAGAATGCTGCAAGCTGCTCTTCAAGTAAATCATGCGCCGCAAAGCGCCCAATGCCAATTGCGCCATGACAGGCAATGTGCAGCTTCTTAAGTTCCTGCGGCAAGGCTTTGCGATCCGCGAATTCCAGAAGATGTAAAGCCGACGCATCACACACCGCAATCATCGTGCCGAGCGGTGTTTTGATCCAATCGGCACGCAGCATACCGTCTTTTTGCAACTGCGCTGGTGGCAATCCAAGAATACGAGCAAAAGCGGAGCGAAAAGCATCAGGGGATTCAAAACCTGCATCCACTTGCGCATCGATAACCCGGTCGCCTTGCGCCAAAGCCTGAAAACCTTGCCGCAAACGCTCCTGTCTTGCCATTTCCAGAAATGTGATCCCAAAGTGTCGCCTGAAACTCCGTCTTACAGTGGATGGGTCTAATCCCATTGCCACAACGTCATCCTCGCTCCAGCGCCGTTGTGGCTGCGCCTCAAGCGCCTTTAACAAGCGCTTCACCGAAGCATCAGCTTCCGCTGCTGGCTGCAACGGATGACATCGTTTACATGGCCGAAAACCATCGGCAATACATTCGGGAATGGACGCAAAAAACCGGCAATTTTCTTTGAGCGGTTTTCTGGCCGGACAAGTCAATCGGCAAAAGATGCCGGTTGAAAGGACACCAACATAGGCTTTGCCCTCATAAGCAGTGTCGCGAGCAAGCAATGCATCATACAAGACGTTCATATCTGGAAGTGTGTTCAACATGCTTACCATTGTTAGGCGCTTAACACGGAAATGCAGCCGGAAATCGGGCGTTTATTTTTCCGCTACATCTCATCCGCAAAGCAACAAAAACAGCTTTACCATATAAGAACAATGCTCTTCATTTTGAATAAATATCGCGCTATTCATTCAAAATATTAAAATTTATTGTGTGCGCGTGACAAACCAACGAGCAGGTGAAATTTGGCTTCCGGTATCGATACGGCCATCAGCTCTGCTGATGCTTTTTCTCACATGAGAATTATCAACGGCATGGGCATCAGCTTGTGCCTGTCGCGATTGCTTATCTTCGCTTCCAAATTCGTTCAACACCCCGATAAGCATAAAGTATCCTATATGCATATAGGATGGATCACAGTTGTATTACTTTGGATAATACAGTTCTGGTGGGATTACCTTTTTGAAAGCGGTACAAAGACATATAACGTCTACACATATGTTTTAGACCTACTCTATGTCTTCGGTCTTTTTTTCGTATGCGTAACTCTAACGCCCGATGACATCAAAGAATATGGAGACTACGAAAACTATTTCTTATCTCGAAAGATATGGCTGTTTTCGCTGTTTATATTCCTAAACCTTGTGCAGTTTTTGAGTGACGCAGGCCCAAATTTTGTTATCAACGATCATGTTTCGTATGTTGTTGATATCATTTTCTTTACCATTCAAACCATCGCAATACTTTTTGCCATGCGTATAAAGCGAAAAGGATTTCAATATTTCTTTATCGCTCTGCTTATTGGTGCCATTTTTGCAGACTTCACAATTCAAATTAATTAAAAAAAGCCACCGTGCGAATTTCACACGGTGGCTGTTTACAAATATATGCTCGAACTAAGCTGACAGCGCCTTAAACTTTGCAAGGATCGCATCGCCCATTTCAACCGTGCCGATCTTGGTTGTGCCTTCCGACCAGATGTCAGCAGTACGCAGACCATCATCGAGAACACCAGCAATCGCGGCTTCCAGACGATCAGCTTCATCAATCAGATTGAACGAGTAGCGCAGGCACATGGCAAGCGATGCAATCATTGCAATTGGATTGGCAATGCCCTTGCCTGCAATGTCAGGTGCCGAACCATGCACTGGCTCATAAAGCGCCTTGCGCTTGCCTGTCTTGGCATCAGCCGCACCAAGCGAAGCCGATGGCAACATGCCAAGCGATCCGGTCAGCATGGCAGCAACGTCGGAAAGCATATCGCCAAACAGATTGTCGGTGACGATCACGTCGAACTGCTTTGGCCAGCGCACAAGCTGCATACCGCCAGCATCGGCGAGCATATGTTCAAGCTCTACGTCAGAATGCTTTTCCTTGTGGCGAGCGGTGACGACCTGATTCCACAAGACGCCCGACTTCATCACATTGCGCTTTTCCATCGACGTGACTTTGTTGCGGCGGGTGCGCGCAAGTTCAAAAGCCACATCGGTAATGCGTTCGATTTCATAGGTGTCATAAACCTGCGTATCGATACCGCGCTTCTGGCCATTGCCGAGATCGATGATTTCCTTCGGCTCACCAAAATATACGCCGCCCGTCAGTTCGCGCAGGATCAGAATGTCGAGACCTTCGATCACTTCCGGCTTCAGCGACGATGAGTGAGCAAGCGCTGGATAGCAGATTGCCGGGCGCAGGTTGGCATAGAGTGCCAGATCCTTACGCAGACGCAGAAGGCCTGCTTCCGGGCGCACTTCATAAGGAACGCTGTCCCACTTTGGGCCACCGACCGCACCGAAAAGTACGGCATCGGCAGCAAGCGCCTTTTCCATGTCGGCGTCCGAAATAGCCTGTCCGTGCGCATCATATGCCGATCCGCCAACCATGCCCTCATCGGTTTCAAAACCGAGATTGAGACCTGAATTGAGGAAATCGATGATCTTGCGGACCTCAGCCATTGCTTCAGGACCGATGCCATCGCCGGGCAGGAGAAGGAGTTTTCTGGATGCCATAATGCCAAGCCTCTGTTTTTTCTTAGATAATAGCGGCAGGGAAATCAGTTTCCGCTACTTCATCTTAAAGTTCCGCGAGGGTTATAGAACCCCCTCGCCCGGCAAGCAACAATGGCAGCACGAAATTTATGAAAAAGAACTGAGGATATGTAGAAATTATATAACGACCTTAATCAGCACAACTAAAAGGCCCAAGCCCCCTATTCCAGAGCCCGCGCTTCCGATGGCAGCATGATCGGGATGCCACCGCGAACAGGATAGGCAAGCTTGGCTTTTTCGGAAATAAGCTCGCTGTGTTCCGCATCATATTGAAGCGATCCCTTGGTCAGCGGACATACAAGCAATTCAAGCAGCTTCACATCGAGATTGCCGGTACTTTCATTCTCAACCATTGGTCTTTCCTCAATATTCATTGCAGCCGTGAGCCATAATCATCCTTGATCTTTGCAAGCACCATTTCAGTGATTGCTATCAAGGTTGCGGCACGTGTTTTCAAATCAGGCGCCTCCAGAAGCGCTTGCTTTTCTGCAGGTCCAAAAGGCGACATCATCGACAATGCATTGACCAGCGTGTCATTGGCCGCGCGAGAAATGCTTTCCCAATCGGCCTCCAGATTGTGCACTTCCAGATAATCCTTGAACGCACCCAGAAGAGCATCGCGATCTATCTCACCCAGATCGAGCGGGTCTTCCAGATCGGCGAGAAACGGTGCAATGCGGCATTGGCGATAAGGCCTACGGCTGTTGATCTCTTCCAGTACACGAAAACGGCAAATACCCTGAAGTGTGATGAGAACGCGTCCGTCGCCGGTTTCAGCATAGGTAGTGATGCGTCCGAGGCACCCAGCCTGGCTCAATGGCGGTCGGGCGGTTTCATCAAACTTATCGCTGTCGTCGTCGTCGCGGTCTTCAATATGCGGCTGGATCATTGCGATAATGCGCTTTCCGGCCAGCGCATCTTCCACCATTTCCAGATAACGCGGTTCGAAAATGTTAAGCGGCAACTGGCCACCGGGCAAAAGCAGCGCGCCCCTTAGCGGAAACACTGGCACCAGTTCGGGTATATCCGCGCCCGTCCGATAACGGGCATTGCCCACTTGCATCACACTCTCCCTACATTCATGGCTTCGCGCTCACGAGAACAAGAGCGATGAAAGCTTGCGACGTGCGCCCAAAGTCGCGGGATCCATATTGCCCCAGGCCTCGAAAAACTGCAGAAGCTGCTTGCGCGCACCATCTTCATTCCAGCTGCGATCCGCTTTCATGATTGCCAGCAATTCATCAGCCGCATCTTCACGGCGCCCTTGCGCATTGCGCACCTGCGCGAGATCAAATCGCGCCTGATAATCCTTTGGATCGGCCTGCACCCGACGCTCCAATTCAACCGGATCGCCGATGAGTTTCACCTGATCGGCAAGTGCAAGACGCGCTTCAATTGCGCGCACGCTAGCCACATCCTGCTTGTCATCAGTCAGGCTTGAGAGAACTTCACGCGCTTGATCCACATCGCCCGATTCAAGCAGACATGTCGCAAGACCAACAACCGCATCCACATTGTCAGGCGCCACTTGCAGTATCGACGAGAATATCTGCGCAGCCTGAACAAAATCACCGGCTTCAACAAGCTCTGTCGCTGCATTGACTGCTTCGGTGATCGCCGCTTCCTGATCGCTTGGACCGCCAATCTTGGCGATAAATTCCTTGACCTTTGAATCCGGCAAAGCGCCCATAAAACCATCGGCAGGCTGGCCGTTGACGAAAGCAATAACCGCCGGAATAGACTGAATGCCAAGCTGGCCGGCAATTGACGGATGATCGTCAATATTCATTTTGACGAGCTTCACCGCACCGCCCGCTTCACGAACTGCGTTTTCAAGAATTGGGGTCAACTGCTTGCAGGGTCCGCACCAGGGTGCCCAGAAATCAACCAGAACCGGCTGATTGCGCGATTCCGCCAGAACATCTGCCTGAAACCCGGCAGTGGTCGTATCCTTGATAAGATCATTACCACCTGCGTGTGTCGCTGTTGATCCAAACGACACATTACCGGTCATCTGGCCGCTTGCACTTGAATAAGGATTGTTCTGTCTCGTCATGGGATATTCCTTATGTCTTCCAGCTTACATATAGGGCAGCAGCAAGCGGGTTTCGATATTTCAGTTCGTATTGGCAATCGCCAATTTCAAGCCGCACCGGCTGTAAAAAACGATAATAGTCTATACTGAAGATGCGGCTTTGGCATCCTCCGAAACAGCAAGAACACGCGGCTCATGTCCCGTTGCTGCAAGAAAACGGATCAGATCATCGCGATTGATGGACGTTGTCGCCTCATTGGTCAGAGGATGCCCGTTGATAATGTCATTTTGCATCAAAGCAGCATCAAGAATGATCTGAACATTATGGTCTCTGTCATTCACCGCACCAAACACGGTTACACCGCCGGGAACCACACCCAGATATTCCATCAGCTTCTCAGGTTTGCCAAACGACACGCGACTGGCAGCACCGATGATTTGATGGATCGACTTGAGGTCGACCACCGCATCCTCATCGACCGTGACCAGAAAGAAATTATCCTTCTTGTCTTTGAGAAACAGGTTCTTGGTGTGACCGCCAGCGATTTCCCCACGCAAACTCTGGGAATCGGCAACCGTGAACAATGGCGGATGCTCCACTGTTTTAACCTCAATGCCGAGGTTCTTTAAATAATCATGAAGTTCATGCGATGTCAGAGGCATGCTTATCCCTATTACAAAAATGAGCAGACGGTCTCAATGCGTTTTATCCGAGGTTTTCTATACTCTTAGAGCATAATCCAGGCGGAGTGAAAGCCGAAGATTCGATCATCATTGCAAATGAATCACTCTGCTCAGGCATCAGGAACGCGTGGAAGTGGAAACGCGCAGATTTGGAATGCAAAAGTTGCATTTCTGGCATAATCACTGCTTTAGCCAACGACTCGTTTGCATTAAATAAAGTCAATATATTCAGTATCTTAAGATAAAATCTACTGGACTATCCAAAGAAACAGCATTTTAAGCAAATTTCCCTGTTGCAATCTCAAATGCGTTGGTCCATATAGCGCCTGCCTGACGGAAATGACTGGCGCGAGCGGGTGTAGCTCAGGGGTAGAGCACAACCTTGCCAAGGTTGGGGTCGAGGGTTCGAATCCCTTCGCCCGCTCCAGTTTTCCGATCAGATGCATATCAAAATCCCGGCCTTGTCCGGGATTTTTGCTTTTCTGGAATTTAAACAAACCGCAAAGCTACTCTCGCGACAAGGGCAGTTTCGCTCCAGCAATATGCCGCGCAGTCAATGCACGCTCCTCAACGATCGAATATCGGAAGCGGAATAATTTGGCAGGACGACCGCCAGTTTCACTGTCGCTATCACCTGTTTCTTCAACGAGATCCTGCTGCTCGATGAGGCGACGGAAATTCTGCTTGTGAAGACGCAACCCTGCCAAAGCCTCAACAGTTCGCTGAAGCTGTAAAAGCGTAAAATTATCCGGCATCAATTCAAAAACCACCGGGCGATATTTGATCTTGGCACGCAGCCGCGCGATGGCCGTCGCAAGAATACGGCGATGATCTGCGAACATGTGCTGCCCGTTTTGAGCCCCTGCCGTACCGGCTTCACCCACAAGTCCCGCTTCATAAAGAAGCTCATAGCGCTGAAGCACAAAATCTTCATTCCAGCGCTCGCCATCAAGACCAAACGAAAAAGCGATGCGTCTGAGACGTTGTGCCACCAGTTCCGCAGAGTTGGCTTGATGTGCCCAAAGGCGAAGTCTGTCGCTGAGTTGCAGCACGGTCTCCGGCACGCCCTGTCGGTGATCCTCCCAAGGCAAATAGTCATACCAGCCGCGCCAGCTCGCCTGATCGGACGCCACATCATCTTCGCGCACAAGGCCGAGATAGCTGATCGAAATTGTACGCTCCCCCTGCTTATGGCGATCACGATCAGCAAACGTGTAAAGCTGCTCAAGATAGCCGACAGGATGCGCGGTCTCAGCCTGTACCCACGCACGTAATCCTGCTTGCAGCGACCGGTGTTCCATCTCGAATGGGCCAGAGGGCAAAGCGTGTCCCTGTCGCACAGTCATGACACGCGGTTGCTCGACTGTGACGGCGGTCAAAACAGCAATCAGCTCAGTATGGGCAATATCATCGGTCAATGCGTCGGCTTCTCTCTCGAAATATATAAAACGGTTGTGCGTGGAATAATTTTCAAAAGCAAATAAATAGAGCGTGGATGAAAATATGCCGCCCCGAGAGCATGTCGATGCTCGTTTAAAGAAGGTCGGATTATGCTCAAAAAAAGCCGCGCTGGTAAACCAGCGCGGCTTTTAATTAATTGTGGACTTATGATCAGAAGTCCCAATCGTCATCTTCGGTCGCAACTGCCTTACCGATGACATAGGATGAGCCAGAACCTGAAAAGAAGTCGTGGTTCTCGTCGGCATTTGGCGAAAGTGCCGACAGGATTGCCGGATTGACCTTGCAGGCCTCCGGCGGAAACAGCGCTTCATAGCCGAGGTTCATCAGCGCCTTGTTGCCGTTATAATGCAGGAATTTTTTGACATCTTCAGTCAGACCGACACCGTCATAAAGTGCTTCCGTGTAGCGCACTTCATTGTCATAAAGTTCAAGCAGGAGATCGAAAGCGAAATCCTTGATTTCCTGCTTTTGGGCTTCATTCAGATGCTCAAGCGCGCGCTGGTATTTATAACCGATATAGTAACCGTGCACGGCTTCATCACGGATGATCAGGCGAATAAGATCAGCCGTATTGGTGAGCTTGGCGCGGCTCGACCAATACATTGGCAGATAGAAGCCCGAATAAAACAAAAAGCTTTCCAGAAATACACTGGCAATCTTTTTCTTTAACGGATCTTCAGAGCGGTAATTATCAAGAATGAGCTGCGACTTTTTCTGCAGAAACTCATTTTCTTCCGACCAGCGATAGGCATCGTCGACATCTGGCGTCAGGCACAATGTCGAGAAGATCGATGAATAAGAGCGCGCATGAACCGCCTCCATGAAGGAGATGTTCGAAAGAACAGCTTCTTCATGCGGAGTTGCAGCGTCATCCATCAGAGCCACGGCACCAACTGCGTTCTGGATGGTATCCAGAAGTGTCAGGCCCGTGAAAACGCGAATGGTGAGCTGCTTTTCTTCGGCTTTAAGCGTTTCCCAAGACTGAATGTCGTTGGAAAGCGGCACTTTTTCAGGCAGCCAAAAATTTCCGGTCAGACGGTTCCAGACTTCAAGGTCCTTATCATCGTCAATGCGGTTCCAGTTGATCGCACGCACCAGACCAGGCTTTTTGGCATTGTTGTTCTTAAACTGCATATTCATTGGTTTCACCTTGGTCATAGGGCGCAGGAAACGCAGCCTTCAACCTGCGTACCTTCAAGCGCCATCTGGCGCAGGCGGATGTAGTAAATGGTCTTGATGCCCTTCTTCCACGCGTAGATCTGTGCGCGGTTGATGTCGCGGGTTGTCGCGGTATCCCGGAAGAACAGCGTCAATGACAAGCCCTGATCGACGTGCTGTGTAGCAGCCGCATAGGTGTCGATGATCTTTTCCGGACCAATCTCATAGGCATCCTGATAATATTCCAGATTATCATTTGTCATGAAGGCAGCCGGGTAATAAACGCGGCCGATCTTGCCTTCTTTGCGGATTTCGATCTTGGAAACAATCGGATGGATCGAAGAGGTCGAATGGTTGATATAGGAGATCGAGCCTGTTGGCGGCACGGCTTGCAAGTTCTGATTATAAAGCCCGCCTTCCATGACGGCCTTTTTCAACGCCTCCCAGTCTTCCTGTGTCGGGATGGCAATACCTGCCGTCTCGAACATCTCGCGAACGCGGTCAGTCGCAGGCTCCCAGGTCTGATTAGTGTATTTGTCGAAATATTCGCCGGTCGCATATTTCGATTTTTCAAAACCCTTGAACGAGCTACCCTGTTCAACGGCTAGTCGATTGGACGCGCGCACCGCATGATAAGCCACCGTGTAGAAATAGATATTCGTGAAATCCACACCCTCTTCGGAACCGTAATAAATACGTTCGCGGGCGAGATAGCCGTGCAGGTTCATCTGGCCAAGGCCAATGGCATGGCTTTCATCATTGCCACGGGCAATGGACGGCACGGAGCCAATATGACTCATATCCGCAACCGCCGTGAGCGCGCGGATCGACGTTTCAATGGTCTTGCCGAAATCCGGGCTATCCATGGCTGCAGCAATATTGAGCGACCCGAGATTACAGGAAATGTCCTTACCCAGATACTCATAAGACAGATCGTCGTTGAAGATGCTTGCTTCGCTGACCTGAAGAATTTCTGAGCAAAGATTGCTCATGGTGATGCGACCATCAATCGGATTGGCGCGATTCACCGTGTCTTCAAACATGATGTAAGGATATCCGGATTCAAACTGGATTTCCGCCAATACCTGGAAGAAGTCGCGCGCATTGATCTTCTTCTTGCGAATACGACCATCATCGACCATTTCGCGGTATTTCTCAGTGACTGAGATTTCAGTCAGCGGCACACCGTAAACGCGCTCAACATCATATGGCGAGAAGAGATACATATCTTCGTCGTTTTTAGCGAGTTCGAACGTGATGTCCGGGATCACCACGCCAAGCGACAGTGTCTTGATGCGGATTTTTTCATCAGCATTTTCGCGCTTGGTATCCAAAAAGCGCATGATATCGGGGTGATGGGCGTGCAGATAAACCGCGCCCGCGCCCTGACGCGCACCAAGCTGATTGGCGTAGGAGAATGAATCCTCCAGAAGCTTCATCACCGGAATTATGCCGGATGACTGGTTCTGGATCTGCTTGATTGGCGCACCCGCTTCACGAATATTGGTGAGGCTCAACGCAACACCGCCGCCGCGCTTGGAAAGCTGCAAAGCGGAATTGATCGAGCGACCGATCGATTCCATATTGTCTTCAACACGCAGCAGGAAGCACGAAACGAGTTCGCCGCGCTGCTTTTTACCCGCATTGAGGAAGGTTGGCGTTGCCGGCTGATAGCGGCCCGAAATAATCTCGTCGACCATCTCACGTGCATGCTGTTCGTTGCCGCGCGCAAGCGCAAGCGCGACCATGCAAACACGGTCTTCATAGCGCTCAAGATAGCGCTGGCCATCAAAGGTTTTCAGCGTGTAGCTGGTGTAATATTTGAATGCGCCAAGGAAGGTCGGAAAGCGGAACTTCTTGTCATAGGCATGATCAAAAAGATCACGCACGAAATTGAACGAATACTGGTCCAGCACGTCCTGCTCGTAATAGCCCTCAGCAACCAGATAATCGAGCTTCTCGCGCAAATTATGGAAGAATACCGTGTTCTGATTGACGTGCTGAAGGAAATATTGCTGCGCGGCCTGACGGTCGCGTTCGAGCTGAATTTTGCCCTCGTCATCATAGAGGTTCAGCATGGCATTGAGCGCATGATAATCCAGCGAAGTTTCAACAAGCTTTTGCGGCTTGGCTCCCGTCGTTGCGGATGGCTCGTGCTTTTCCGATGAGGCGACCGTCTCGCGCTCACGGGTCAAGGTTGTGTCTGCCGTGTCCAAAATCGTTCCATCCCGTCTTTAACATTGCCGATGTCTTCGCTGGTTCCCAACAGCTCAAAACGATAGAGATAGGGAACCTGACATTTGGCAGAAATAATTTTGCCTGCGAGGCCGAAAGCCTCTCCGAAATTGCTGTTTCCAGCGGCAATGACGCCGCGAATGAGGGATCGGTTATCCGCATCGTTGAGAAAACGAATAACCGGCTTCGGAACAGCACCTTTCGCGCCTCCGCCGCCATAGGTTGGTGTGACGAGCACAAACGGCTCGTTCACTCGCAACAGACCGGCATCGTCTTCATGGCTTTCCAGCGCAATGCGCTTTGAGCGCATCCCGAGCCGCATCACAAAACGATGCGTGTTCTCGGAACGGCTGGAAAAATAGACGATCTGGCCCATTACAAAATCCCGACGGCGGTTCGCCTGTTACGCAAGCGAGCTGATCATATCCGGGCGGAAGCCTGCCCAATGAGCTTCACCTGCAACAACAACCGGCACCTGACGATAGCCAAGGCCCTGAACGAGATCGTAAGCATCGGCATCGGCGGAAATGTCGATGACATCATATTCAATGCCCTGACGGTCAAGCGCACGGGTGGTGGCAGTGCACTGGACGCAGGCAGGCTTGCTATAGACGGTGACGTTCATTTTTTCCTCACTGGGGATAGGTTGGTATGGGGTGCGACTTACCGGGACGAAGGCGCAAAAACACATCCACGCATTACAAAATGCGCGCAAAAAAGACTTAGGAACTTGAAAAACACGGCTCACCTCAATGGCAAGCCAGATACATCAACCCGTAAGAGCGCGCCTCTTGTCCGAAAGCCGTTTCAAACTTTTCGGGATGCGCTAAAATCTTTTACGTGAAGCATAATCTTATCGATCCCCGCTCCACTGCGGTCGGACTATGCTCTACAGGCGGACCAGAACTGTTAAATTTCAAATCACTCGACATGCTTGTCACCCCGAAGCTTTGGAGGGGATACGGGGGGCAGCAAAAAACATGGCAATGATCTGCCACACTTATTGCGCGCCAACCGGACACCCCGCCCGTGGACGTTCACGTTCAAGGCAGGTCTCCTGGCTCACGGCTCATCGCTCTTCGTCCGTCTTCCCGGCGCTAACCAGTGACATATGGACGTAAAGCTCGCCGCTTACAGTTGCGGGGGCAGCTACGGCTTAACCACATCCATCATGGATGCAACGCACCGTATTCCCATCTTCGCTTTTGATTCCTACGAATCGCAAGAACCCTGAACACAAGATATAGTATCCGAAGTTAAAAACTCGTCAACGGATAGAGGCTTCAAAAAAACTTAATTGAAGCCTGCCTGTGAATAGCCGGGATAACTATCCCGCACCGACCGGTCAGATTTATAAGCCCTACATGCTCTTTGAGATGACTAAATTTGCCTCTTTTCCGACATTCGGGTAAAATTCGTCCGCAGTCTTGCATTTGAATTTTCAAATCGAAATTTATTGCAGAAAAATGCGTATCAATCCGGAGTAAAAATTGCGTAGTGAACAAACTATTCTTCAAATATCCATAGCAGTTACTATTTTTGTTGCAGGATTTGGTGTCGTCTTCGGGCTTTTGTCTGGCTCTTTCTCAATTGTTTTTGATGGCGTCTATATGTTGGCAGATGCTGCAATGAGTGGCCTTGCACTTGTTGTGTCCCGCCTGATCGCACTATCCGCTCTGCCGGAGTTGCCACGCGGAAAATTGCGTGATCGTTTCACCATGGGATTCTGGCATCTCGAACCGATGGTGCTTGGCCTCAACGGTATCATGCTCACTGGCGTTGCTATCTATGCGCTCATCAACGCCATCGGTAGTCTGATGGATGGCGGGCGCGATCTGGAATTCACCTATGCGATATTCTATGCAGTGGTGGCGCTTATCGCCTGCCTTGGAATGGCCTGGCTTGAAACACGCGCCAACCGCAAACTTAAATCGGATTTCGTAGCACTTGATGCCAAAGCATGGATCATGTCTGGTGGCATTACCGCAGCCCTTCTTGTGGCCTTCACCATCGGCTACTTTATTCAGGGAACCCAGTTCGACTGGATCACCCCTTATATCGACCCTGCCGTTCTAGCGTTGGTTTGTGTCATCATCATTCCAATGCCGATCGGAACGATCAAGCAGGCTTTGTCCGATATGCTGCTGGTAACACCCGTCGATCTCAAAAAGCACGTCGATGACGTGGCGCAGCAAGTGATCGAGCGCTATGGCTTCAAATCCTACCGCGCCTATGTCGCCAAGGTCGGACGCGGCAAGCAGATCGAACTTTACTTCATCGTGCCCACGGATCAGCCTGCGAAGAAACTCGAAGAGTGGGATGCATTGCGCGACGAGATCGGCGCTGCCCTTGGCGGCGAAGGTCCTGACCGCTGGCTGACCATCGCTTTTACAACCGATGTTGAGTGGGCGGTTTAAAGGTCAGGACATCGGATAAAAACGTGCTTAAAGCATGTGCGTTTCAAATGTTACGACGCAACATGCTTTAAGCGAATCCCTCGAGCGATTTCATTTTCACGGTAATTTAAGCGATCATCAATCGTGCTTTTTAGATCACAAAAGCATGGTTATCGCGCAATCATCACAACTCTTCTGTTTCGATAAACCCTATTAATTCAATAATTTGGTAAATGTTTCAAATTCCGCTCAGAAATGTGATCGCAGTTTGCGTTGACTATTAATATTTCGTTAACCACAGTTTGTTGCAATCTGTTACAAAGCGTTATTTTGGAGCAGGCACGAATTGAAGAAAATACGGCAGATAAATCAGCAGTCCCTGAACGCAGGGAACCGCACTGCCGTGTCGCAAATGACCTCGTTCTGGGGCCTGATGCGTGCCTATTGGGTTTCGGACCGGTGGAAAGAAGCATGGGCACTCACGATTGCCATCTTCATCTTCACAGCTTTCATCAGCAAGACAACGGTCTGGGTAGCCGAAGCATCCGGCCACCTCATGAACTCCATCGTCAATGTCAAAAGCGCCCCTGTTCAGAACCCGCTGATGGCCATTGCGCTGAATGCTGGCGTATTGATCCTGTTGATGCTGGGCAAGGATGTACTACTGGTCGGCTTCCGGCATCTTCTGTCCACCACCTTGCATCGCAAATGGCGCAAATGGCTCAATGACAGTTTTTCCGATGCCATGCTCGACCGCAATCACACGCATTTCCACTTGCAACAGGGCAAAGGCGCGAACCTACCCGACAATGTCGACCAGCGCTTGCAGGAATCCATCAAAGGTATGACTGGTGGGGCCATCGGTCTGGTGATGGGTATTGTGGGGGTTGTGCTCTCAGCCTTCTTCATCGGCCAGAAACTGCTTGAAATCTCGACCGAGGTAAACGGCCTGGAGTTTCTCGGAACCTATGGCGGCGCAGTCGTGGCCTTTGCTGCAATCATTGTCTATGTGCCAATTGGCACGCTGATTGCGATCAAGATCGGTCGAAAGCTGGAACAGCTGAACCTCGGCATCCAGAAGGCGGAAGGCTCGTATCGTGGCGAATGGACCACGCTTTTGCGCCGGAGTTTCCAGATTTCCGCTTCCGAAGGTGAAGCAGTACAAAGAGCGATCAACAAGCGTCTGTATAAAGACGTCGATGGAACCTGGAACCGGTTGAACCGCTTCGATGCCGCCTATCTCGCCTTCTCACAGGCCTATGGCTTTCTGTCCAACCGCATCATTGCCTATATTCCGGGCTTGATCCCCTATATGAGCGGCGCGGTCAGCTTCCGCAATTACGTGACCGGCGCAGAACTGGTTGCAGCCATGATCAATGATTGCTCATGGTTCATTCAGGTCATGCCGGCAATTGCCAATCTTCGTGCCAATGCCGGTCGTGTGATGGGTCTCGCGCAGGCAATCGAAGCGGTGCAGGAGCCTGCTGAATTCTATGCGCGTTCGGGTGTAAACCGCTTCACATTTTCCACGCAGCATGAGCGTTTTGGTCTTTCGGTTCGTAATCTCACGCTGATGCTGGGACCAGATACGGAAGCGCCGTTCCTTCGCTCCGGTGTCATCAATATCCGCTCCGGCGACTGGGTTTATATGCGTGGCGAATCCGGCTCTGGCAAAACCTCATTCATCAAGGCGCTCAATGGTCTGTGGCCATATGGAACGGGAGAAATTATCTATCCTCAAAAGGCAAAAGCCATCTACACGCCTCAGGAAGCAAAATTTCCAAGCGTGTCGCTCAAACAGCTTGTCTGCCTCCCGGAAGATGAAAACCAGTTCAACGATCTGGCCGTTGCCGCCATATTGCACGAAGCGGGCCTTGGCGAATTCATCATGCGGATGAATGACGATAATGCAGATGGTTCGGCTTGGGATATGGTGCTTTCCGGCGGGCAGAAACAGAAGATCATGCTTGCCCGGCTTCTCCTGCATAAACCCTCAGTGATCTTCCTTGATGAAGCGACAGGCGCGCTCGATCCTGCGTCGAAACTGCGCTTCCACACAGCGCTGAAAACGCATTGCCCGAAGGCAATCGTCATCTCCATTATGCATGAAGAAAGACTGCCAACGCTCGAAGATGGCAAAAACGTCTATTCGCATGTACTCGATATTCAGAATGGCTATATGTCGTTGAAACCTGTCGATGCTGCATCCGAGCCACAAGTTCCGCTAATTGCAGCCGAATAATATTCAGATGCGCTGACTGAACGAAATTACCTCTAAATTCTTGCCCGATAGAATTATCTGCACTTTCGGCAGGCTGGAGAAACTGTAACATGCGCCAGTTACAGTTTTCCGAATCCAGCCTTTCTCTTTCACGGATAGTGCAATGACTTATATTCCCGACCCGAGCCGCTATGATTCCGCTGTTTTTCGCAATGTTGGTCGCAGCGGCCTGAAACTGCCCGCAATCTCGCTTGGGCTCTGGCATAATTTTGGCGATACAACGACCTTGGATCGACAGCGCGAAATCCTGTTCAAAGCCTTCGATCTCGGCATCACGCATTTTGATCTCGCCAATAATTACGGTCCCCCTCCCGGCTCGGCTGAAATCAATTTCGGAAATATCCTCAAGCAGGATCTGGCAGCCTATCGCGACGAACTGATCATTTCGACCAAAGCCGGTTGGGATATGTGGCCGGGACCATATGGTGCAGGCGGCGGATCACGCAAGGCGCTGCTTTCAAGCCTTGATCAGAGCCTTAAGCGGCTTGGCGTCGACTATGTCGATATCTTCTATTCACACCGCTATGACGCCAACACGCCGCTTGAGGAAACGGCCGATGCGCTTGCTTCCGCAGTGCGTCAGGGCAAAGCGCTTTATGTTGGCATCTCGTCTTATTCCGGCAACAAGACCCGCGAGATTGCGCGCTTGCTTGAGCAGCGTCAGGTGCCGCTGCTTATCAACCAGCCATCTTACAATCTGTTCAATCGCTGGATTGAAAAAGACCTTCTGGCGGCAAGTGACGAAGTCGGCTCCGGCATTATTGCTTTCACGCCGCTTGCACAGGGACTGCTCACCAACAAGTATCTCAATGGTGTGCCGGAAGATTCCCGCATCAACCGTCCGGGCGGCCATTACCTGCATGAAGAGCATTTGAAGCCCGAAAATATAGAGCGTGCGAAAGCTTTGAATGAAATCGCCAAACGTCGCGGTCAGTCTCTTGCGCAGCTCGCCCTCGCTTGGGTTTTACGCGATCCTCGCGTAACCTCAGCACTGATCGGTGCAAGCTCCGCAAAGCAGGTTGAAGAAAACGTTGCGGCGCTCAAGAACCTGTCATTCACGGCAGAAGAACTTGCCGAAATCGACCGTTATGCAGTTGAAGGCGGCGTCAATCTCTGGGAAAAGCCATCTCACGACGAGGCCGTTTAAAGCATATAATATGAATAAAGCGATGATGGCTCCAAGGCCATCATCGCTTTATTTGCAACGTACTTATCTTCATCAAAGCGGCTCTAACGCCCGTTATCTTCCCGCCAGGCCTCAAACTTCTTTGCATTTTTGTCTTCCGTGCAGGGATAAAGACCGATAATGGCAGCGCCCTTTATCACTTCTTCAAGAACAAAGTCCTCGAAGACCTCCATTCCCACACATTCATCGGCAATTTCTTCCGCAAGATGCGCCGGGATCACCATCACGCCATCTGCATCGCCAACCAGAACATCGCCAGGAAATACCGCTGCATCCCCGCACGCGATGGGAACATTGATGTCGATGGCTTCGTGCAGTGTCAGATTTGTCGGTGCCGATGCCTTGGCGCAATAGGCTGGCATATCCAACTCGCCAATGCCTGTGACATCACGAAAACCGCCATCCGACACAATGCCTGCCGCACCACGCAAAGCCAGCCGCGTCACTAGAATTGAACCGGCTGTCGCTGCACGCGCATCTTTGCGCGCATCCATCACAAGCACCCATCCCGGCGGACAGGTTTCGATTGCCACACGCTGTTTGTGATCGGGATTGCGAAAAACCGTTATCGGATTGCGATCTTCACGCGCCGGAATATAGCGCAATGTAAACGCCTGCCCGACCATGTTTTCCGCTTTTCTTGCCACTTGCAGCGCACCCTGAATGAACTGATTGCGCAAACTGCGCTTATAAAGCGCTGTGGCGACAGATGCCGTGGATACTTTTTTCAGCTTCGCACGGGTTTCGTCTGAAAGAATATAGTCCGTCATCTGAGTTATCCTTAGACCGCATACCAAAAAGTGTGAAACGGCTCTGGGTATGCGCGTTAAAATAAAGAATTGAGGCACGCCGATCTGATAAAATCAGATCCAAATGCTCAATAGATCACTGGTTCGTCCACAGGACGGCCAAATTCGGTTTTAAGAAAATCAAAATCGCAACCCTTGTCGGCCTGCTCCACGTGTTTGGAAAACACAAAACCATAGCCACGCTCATATTTGGGCTCCGGCGCTTTCCACGCGGCACGACGCGCTGCAAGTTCGTCTTCAGACACAAGCATATTGAGACTGCGAGCCGGAATATCGAGTTCGACCATATCGCCGGTTTTAAGCAAGGCCAAAGGCCCGCCGACAAAGGATTCAGGCGCAACATGCAAAACACAGGCGCCGAAGCTAGTCCCCGACATTCGGGCATCTGAAATGCGCACCATGTCGCGCAGACCCAGTTTCAGCAGAGCTTTCGGCATTGGGATCATGCCCCATTCCGGCATGCCGGGGCCGCCCTGCGGTCCAGCATTGCGCAACACCAGAACGGTTTCAGGTGTCAGCGGATAATCGGCGTCATCAATGATCTTTTTCAGCTCCGGATAGCTGTCAGCGACCAGCGCCGGGCCGGTATGTCGGTGATATTTCGGATCACAAGCCGCAGGCTTGATGACTGCGCCATCGGGGCAGAGATTGCCTTTGAGAACTGCCAACGAGCCTTCGTGATAAACAGGGTTTGACAAAGGCCGGATCACGTCATCGTTCCAGACCTGCACCTTTTCTAAATCATCAGTCAACGGCTTGCCGGTTACCGTAATTGCCGATGAATCAAGCCTGTCCGCAAGCTGCTTTATCAATGCGCGTATGCCGCCCGCATAGTAAAAATCCTCCATCAGATAGGTCGAGCCCGACGGCCGGATATTGGCGATAACCGGCGTTGTGCGTCCGATGCGATCCAGATCGTCGAGCTCCAACGGCACACCGGCGCGGCGCGCCATGGCAATCAGATGAATAATGGCATTGGTCGAACAACCCGTTGCCATTGCAACGATAACCGAGTTTTTGACAGCCGCTGGCGTGATGATCTGATCGGGTTTCAAATCCTCCCATACCATTTCAACAATGCGACGGCCACATTGGGTGGACATGCGCTGGTGATTGGCATCGGGTGCGGGAATGGACGATGCGCCGGGCAAGGTGAGCCCCATAGTTTCGGCAATAATCGTCATGGTGGAAGCCGTACCCATGGTCATGCAATGACCATAGCTTCGCGCAATGCCGCCTTCGATGCCCTGCCATTCCTCCTTGCCAATTGTACCCGCGCGACGCTCGTCCCAGAATTTGAACATATCCGTGCCGGAACCCAGAAACTTACCGGCATAATTGCCGCGCAGCATGGGACCAGCGGGCAGAAAAATGAGCGGATATCCGGCGCTTGTCGCACCCATGATCAATGCAGGCGTGGTCTTATCGCAGCCGCCCATCAGCACCGCGCCATCCACAGGATGCGAACGAAGAAGCTCTTCTGTCTCCATCGCCAGCATATTGCGATAAAGCATGGTTGTCGGCTTCACATAGCTTTCGGACAGCGAAAGCGCCGGAAGTTCAAGTGGAAAGCCACCCGCCTGAAGGATACCGCGTTTGACCCATTCAACCCGGTCTTTGAAATGCGCATGACAGGGCTGTGCATCCGACCACGTGTTGATGATTGCTATGATCGGCTTGCCTTCCCAATCCGCTGGATCATAACCCATCTGCATGGTTCTGGAGCGATGGCCGGAAGAACGCTGATCATCGGGCAACATCCAGCGTGCCGAACGCAGATCACTATATGTCTTCCTCGTCATTTCAGTTCCCTCCCGAAAACAGTTCAGTCGCGCTTTGTTTCAAATCGCTGGCCGAGAAAATGGCACCACCGGAAAGAGTTTCTCCGGGGCTTAGAATTGTCATTGCCGCATCTGGTCCAAGTTCCGGGCGGTTAATAGCATCCGGCAGATGGCTGACAGGTTCGGCACAAAAAACTGCGCGATCCTGTGGATTGAAAACATGAAGATGCTTAAGCGCTCCTTCTGCTTTGAGCGTCAGTGCGGTGCGGTTTTCCGGCCATCGGATCACTGCTTCGCGACTTTCCCAGCCGGAAAAACAGCAATTAATGAGCGGCAAAGCATTGAGCGGTATCGGATGATCTGGCTCAAAACCAGAAACCGGAACAGGTGCACCTTGCGGCAAGCCGCGCGCATCGAGCTTTGGCGCACCAATTGATGAAAATTGCAGTGTCGCGGCGGGTGTTTTGTTGAACCAGGGATGCAGACCTATCCCGAACGGCAAGCGCTTTGATCCATCATTGCGGATAGAAAGCGCAACGCGAAAACCATGCGGCAGAATAGAAATTTCCTGCTCAAGCCGGTAGTTGTAGGGATGAGCTTGCGAAACAACCTTATCAGTCAGAATGGCATGATTGTCCTGCGACTGAACGCATTCCCACTGCCGATTGCGTGAAAATCCATGAATTGCCATGCCTTCATCCGGCACATTGATCGGCAATTGCACTGTTTCGCCATCAATCACAAAGCGTCCGCCGTCGATACGATTGGCAAAGGGCGCCATCACAAAACAACCCGCTTTCAATCCTGCTTGTGGGTCATCAAGTGGCTCGATCAGCGACACCCACGCGCCATTGGGGTGACACCACTCTGCCGACAACAAGGTTGCACCATGCTGCGGATCAATTTTCAGTCGATAATTATGAGTGGCGAGCTCAAGCACCATTGTTTTCAATCCGTGCGTGAATAATCTTGCGCTGTGAAGGTTCCGCCCTGAAAGCGTCGCGAGATCGGATCGCCTGTCTCGGCCAAATCACCAAAGCGCGATGCATCATCCTGCGGCACAAAGCCGATACGGGCAGCATCATCACCTTCCCACCATCGCGCAGCATTGGCGGAAATGCCCCAAACAGTCGCCACATCGGTGCGCGGCGCTTCAACGGCTGCAACAACCAACCGAACCAGATCGTCATGTGAAAGCCATGTCGCCAGATGCCGTGCTTCGGTGGGCTTTGGCAGGCATGAACCAATGCGAAGATGCACACTTTCGATGCCATGCTTGTCGAACATCATGCGTCCGAGCATCTCGCCATAGGCTTTGGAAAGTCCGTAATAACCGTCAGGACGATAAGGCGCGCTCGTGTCCAGCGCCGTATCACGCGTGTAAAATCCAATCGTGTGATTGGAACTGGCAAAGATGATACGCTGTCGTTTTTTGCGTGCGGCTTCAAATATATGGGTGACACCCAGAATATTGGCCTTCGCAATCAAGTCATAAGCTTTTTCGGTGCTGATGCCACCAAAATGCAGCACTGCATCTGTACCATGCACCAGATCGGCAACGGCTTTCGCATCGCTTAAATCAGCCTGAATAAATTCAGAATTTTCAGGTAGGGCATCGGGGAATGGCTCAATATCCGACAGACGCACTCTATAGCCTGCTTCCACCAATCTGAGTGCAAGCATTCGACCCAGATTGCCAGAAGCACCCGTGAGAAGAAGATGTTTCATTTTACTCACACTCCCTTCATCCGCGCGACTTTTGCGCCCGCAACTGGCGCTTTCGCAAGGTGCACGCCGCCTGATTGCGGAACCTCCACATCGCCCAGGCGATGCGATGTCACAGCAACGAATGTTAAATCGCGACCACAGAAACACGGCATTGTTGGTGCAGGCACCGGCATAGAAAAGCTTGTCAGCAAAGTGCCATCGCGGTCAAAGCGATTGAGCACACCGGCTGAAACACCAGCACTCCAATAATGGCCTTCGCTGTCGCACGCGCCGCCGTCCGGCCTGCCGGTCTTCTCATCTAAAATACGGATGCGCGTGCGCGCCGAAATATCACCAGTGGACGCGTCGAAATCGTAACGATCAATCCATGGTCCGCGTGAATCTGTATGAAACATGGTTTTTCCATCGGCAGTCCACGCCAGACCGTTCGATATTTCGAAGCCTTCAGCTTTTACCTGCGCAGTGCCATCGGCAGTAACACGATAAAGTTTCGAGATCGGCTCGCGTTGAGGGCGTGCATCCATGCTGCCTACCCACAAAGCGCCATCGGGACCGATCTTACCATCATTGAGGCGCGAGCTTTGCGGCTCGTCATAGCCATTCCATAAGCTATCGCGCGCACCCGTTTCGGGATCGAACAGGATCACTTCGCGAGCGAGTACCACAACCAGCCTGCCGCTTTCAGCAAGCCCCAGACATGGCACTTCTGCTTCAAAGGTCCAGTCACGCAACGGACCTTTTTCCAGATCGATTTCATAGACTTTGCGTCCATTGATGTCGCAGGCAAAAAGCGTTTGTCTGCGATCATCCCAGACAGGGCTTTCCATCAACTGGCCGCGTAAATCCGCTATGCACTGAAATGGCCCCATTATGCGGCCTCGGAAGTGCGACGGATAACATCGGGATGTTTAAGCACGAAGTCTGAGAGTTCAAGACCCAGCCCTGCACCTTCAAACGGATAGATCACACCCTTTTCAATGCGCGGCATCACGGTGACGAGATCGCGATACCATGACGTATAATAGGCTCTGACCGATTCCTGATAAATGGCATTCGGCGCATTGAGCGAGAGATGGATTGAGGCTGCAAAAACCACTGGGCCGGTGCAATCATGCGGCGCGATTGGACGCTGGAACGCCTCCGCCATCGTGGCAATTTTCTTTGCCTCTGAAAGGCCGCCGCACCATGAAATATCGAGCATGACATAATCAGAGGCATTGGCGCTCAGCACATCAAGATATTGCGCGCGCGTTGCCATTGTCTCGCTTGCACAGACCGGAATGCCGGAGCGCTCAGCATAAACGGCCAGCGATTGCGGGTTCATCATTTTGATCGGATCTTCCGACCAGAAGGGTCTGAAGGCTTTGAGTTCACGCGCTATCGCAAGGGCCGAGGTCAAATCCCACATGGAATGAAATTCAACCATGATCTCCATTTTATCGCCGACCGCATCACGGATTTGCCGGAATGCTAACAACGCCTTATCGAGATCAGTTGCATGAATAAAATTACCGCCGCTTTCGACCGCAAACGGATCGAAAGGCCAGATTTTCATCGCCGTGATGCCTTCGGACAAAAGGCTTTCAGCCAGTGCGCCCGCATCGCGATGGAAAGCAAGCTGGTCCTCATAAGGGCCTTCCTTGGCCTTATCCTGATCGCCGATATAGCGACGCGCGCCGCTCTTATTATAGGTATAACCCGCGCAGGTATTATAGGTGCGGATGGAAGGACGTGACAGCCCACCCAGCAACTGGTGGATCGGCTGATTGGTCAGCTTTCCGAAAATATCCCACAATGCAATATCGATTGCCGAGGCCGCGCGAATTTCAACACCCGACGAGCGAAAGCCGACATAAGGCTCCAGCAGAAGCTTCGAGATGCGATCAATCTCAAGCGGGTTTTTGCCTATAAGCTGCGGTGCAATATCGCTGTGAATATAGGCAGCGACAGCATTGGCTCCGCGAAATGTTTCCCCAAGTCCGATAATTCCTTCATCTGTGTGAATCTGGACCCAGAGAATATTGTTGAGGTGCGGAAGCTGCACCGTTTCGATCGCAGTAATTTTCATCATGCACTCCGAATATTATGACCGCATCAATGCGCTGAGGATTGACGGCTGCGCGCAACGATCTGCGTCGGGTTGACGAACCGCAGCGCCAGGATCAGCCAGACCAGCGACGTGATCATGTAAATCACCGCCATTGCATCGATGGATTGAACAGAACGAACGCCTGCGGCAAAGACCGAATAATAGAGCGCCACAACCAATGTTTGCGATGTGGGGCCTGCGGTCAGGAACGTCAGTTCGAACATGGCGACTGTGCGCACCAGCACAAGCAGCATTGCCGCAAGAATTCCGGGCGTCAGCATCGGCAAAAGGACATGCAGGAAGAGCTTGAACGTACCCGCACCAAAAACGCGTGCAGCGGCTTCAATCTTGGGATCGATCTGCTCGATAAACGGCACCATCACCAAAATAACAAAGGGGACCGTCGGAACCAGATTGGCAAGCACAACACCCCAGAAAGAGCCGCCGACACCAAACTTGTAGAGCACAGTTGCCAGTGGAATACCGAAGGTAATTGGCGGCACAAGCAATGGCAAAAGGAAGATCAGCAGGACCAGTTTTTTGCCCGGGAAATCACGCCGTGCCATGGCATAGGCAGCGGTCACTCCAATGATGCCGGATAAGATGACCACGGCAAAAACAACCTGAAATGTAACAAGCAGCACCTGTCCGAGCTGGAATTCAGCCCAGGCTGCGGCGTACCAGCGGGTCGTAAAGGCGTCCGGCAACCATGTGCCAAGCCAGCGTGTGCCAAAGCTTGAAACCACAACCGCTGTAATGACTGCCAGAACATTGAGAACGAAGAAGCCAGTTACGAGCCAGACAACGGTGATCCACAGTTTGGAAAGAGCGGATGTATCGCGGATCATGGTTTAGCCTTTCCCACCGGCGGTCGAACCGCGGTAAAATAACGAGCGCACAGCAAGCAAAGCGCCGACCACCAAAAGCTGCACCACAGCCATGATCATGGCGATGGAAGAGGCCATTGAGTCGTCATATTGTTCAAAGGCTGCTTGCGCTGCGGCAATAGAAATGACGCGTGTCGGCCCCGATGGCGCACCCAGCAACACAGCCGATGGAAAGACTGCAAAAGCCTGTACGAAAGTGAGACACGAGGCGACCACGAGCCCCGGCACCAGAAGCGGCAGCATGACATGGCGAAAACGCTGCCAGCTGCTTGCGCCGTGGGTTGCGGCAGCGCGTTCAAGTGCGGGATCAATCCCGGTCACATAAGACAGCGTCAACAGGAAGGTGAATGGGAACACCGTGATTACAAGCGAGGCAAACACGCCCCAGTAATTATTGGTAAGCTTGAGCGGATTGTCGATAAAGCCGATTGCAATCAGGCTGCGGCTGAACCAGCCCTGCGGCCCAAGATAATTCAACAGACCTTCGGCGATCAAAACCGTACCCAAAGTCACCGGAAGCACGAGTATCGTCGTTAAAAGACGCTGTTTGCGCATCAAGCGCACCCGCATGGCGATAGGAACTGCCAGCAAAACACTGATGACCGTTACAGGAACCGCGAGCCACAGCGTCGCACCAATGGTCTTGTAGAGAAATGGATCGGAGAAGAACTTGCGGTAATTTGCAAGTGCACCGCCACCCTCAATCGGGTTGAACGACAACACCAGACCATAGAGAAACGGATAGATAAAAACGCCAATGATAAAGAGAAGCGCTGGCAGAATGAGCAGTGTCACACCATCAAAGCCGCGATTGGCAAGGCGCTGACGCAATCCGGGTGCAAGTGCCGCGTTGGAAAAACGTTCTTCCGCCATGGCTCAAGCTCCTCCGGCAAAGACAAGTGCATTTCCTGCATCAATACCGAGTGTGATTTTTGCGCCGAGTTCAACTTGATGCGGACCGTGGAAAACCATTTCGATCCCGCCATCAGTCCTCGCTATGCCCACATATTCGCGTCCACGATATTCAATCGTCTCGACACTTGCCTCAATCGTATTGGTTCCCTTCTGACCCGAAATGACATCGTCACCGCGTGCCATCAAAATTGCGTCGCTACCCGGTGTCAGCTTATCCATAACACGCCCGCTTAGCTCAGCGCCCGCGACCGAAATCGTTGCCCTGTCGCCTTCGACGCGCAGAACTTTGCCATGCAATGCGTTTCGAAAGCCCATGAAGGACGCGACATCACGATAAAGTGGCTTTTCATAAAGTTCATGCGGTGTGCCGACCTGCCGGATTTCACCATCGCGCAGCACCACAATGCGGTCTGCCAGCGACAAGGCTTCGTCCTGATCATGCGTGACATAGATGGTGGTTGAGCCAAGCTGGTTGTGGATGCGTCTGATTTCAGCGCGCATCTCAAGGCGTAGCTTGGCATCCAAATTGGAAAGTGGTTCATCCATCAGCACGACAGGCGGCTCGATGACAATGGCGCGCGCAATGGCCACGCGCTGCTGCTGACCGCCGGAGAGCTGGCCTGGTAATTTATCTTCCTGTCCCTGCAACCGCACAAGAGCTAAAGCCGCACGCGAACGCTTCTCGGTTTCGGCTTTTGATATGCCGCGCATTTTGAGGCCAAAGCCAACATTTTGCAGCACAGTCATATGCGGGAAAAGCGCGTAGTTCTGAAACACCATGCCAAAGCCACGATCTTCCGGCTTCAACTGATCCACGCGTCTGTCATCCACGTAAATGCCACCGCCGGTGGTGCCCAAAAGACCGGCAATACAATTGAGTGCTGTCGACTTCCCGCAACCGGAAGGACCAAGAAGTGCGATAAATTCGCCTTTTTTGATCGTGAGATTAATCTCACTCAAAGCATTGAAGTTTCCGAATGATCGGCTCATCCGGTCGAGCTTGAGTTCTTGAAATGACATGACGCCAGCACCATAAGTTTATTGGTGGTCATAGGAAGTTTTTGGCGAACTCAGTAACGCTCGCCAAAAACACCGTTTGCGAGCCTTACTGAGAAGCGACTTCCTCGTCCCAACGACGGAACGCTGCGACCAGCGCTGCTGGCTCAAGTGGCATTTCGATTGGATTGTTTGCGATCCAGTCGGCGTATTCAGGACGGCCAAACTCGGCGATCACGTCCTGACTTGCCTGTGGTGCCATATCAATCGTCACATCCTTGACCGCAGGGCCCGGATAGAAATAACCGGCATCATACGAAAATGCCTGCTGATCCGGCTTAAGCGCGAACTTGATGAACTCCATCAGCACAGCAACTTTTTCTTCCGGCACACCTTTTGGAATGGCGAAGTAATGCGCATCTGCCACCCAATGGAAACCATCAAGTTTGCTGACAGCCATTTCCTTTGGCACCACGCCAAGCGCACGCGGATTGATGTCCCAGCCGGTCGTGGTCACGGTCATATCGCGCGTGCCCTCGCCCAGTTCTTTCATCAAGGCACCGGTTCCAGCAGGGTAATATTCGATATTCTTGTGCAATTCCTTGAGATAAGCCCAGGTCTTATCCCAGCCATTGACCGGATCTTTCGGATTACTGTCGCCAAGAAGATATGGCAGGCCCATAAGGAATGTGCGCCCCGGACCAGAATTTGCCGGGCGGGCATAGATAAACTTGTTCGGGTTTTCCTTGGTCCAGGCAAGAAGCTCTTCCGCAGTCTTTGGCGGGGTCTTTACCTTATCCGGGTGATATTCAAGCAACGGGCCTGATGGATAATAGGAAACGACAACGCCCTTGCCCTGCGACATTTCCTGCATACGCATTGCGGGTTCAAGATAGACGTCCTGTAAATTTGGCAGGCCGTTGTCGGGTATTGCAATGATGTCGGTCCAGATATCGTCAGCAAGACCAGCCGAAAGTGCGTCAGGGCCAACGATGACAAGATCAATGTCAACGCGATTGGCGCGCTGCTGCGCTTTGATTTTTCCGGGCAGTTCCGGAGCAGGCGCTTTGTTGAATGTAAAGCGCGAAACAAGGTTTTTATTCTCGGCAGCAAAATTATCAAAGATCGGCTGAGTCAGGGCAAGATTGCCTGCAGCGTCGATAACGTTGATGCCCACCGGGCTTGATGGCAGCTTTGCCGATTGCGCCCAGGCCGCCCCTTTCGGCAGCAAAATCCCCATGCCTGTCGCAACACCAGCGCCAGCCATGAATGTACGGCGTGAAATTCCTTTACCCATGTTCTCCTCCACTTTTAAAACAATCCGGCACGCTCCGCTTCCTCCTGCAAAACGGGCCGGTTTTCTATTTTTCAGACAAGAGCGTCAGTCTCCCATCCGGCAATAATATTTTTGAGTGCTTTCCTGTCATCAGCATCCAGCTGCGGCAGTCCGGGCAGACGCACATCACCAACCGCAAGACCCTGAATTTGCAGCGCTTCTTTTACAACGGTGACATTCGCACCATTGCGATATTTGGTCCGCATGGTTTCAAAATCAGCAATGCTTTCGACCACATCCCTTGCGCGTGCATAGTCGCCCTTTTCGAGCGCATTCCACACGGCCAGCGAACGTTCTGGCGCGACATTGACAAGACCCGACGTGAAGCCACGGCCACCAAGCGCGTAAAACGGCAAAGCCCAGCTTTCAGCAAGCCCACAAATCCAGGTCGCATCCGTTCCTTTTGTGGCACGGCAGCATTCAAAGAAAAGCATGGCATTCGGAGATGCAAATTTTACGCCCGCGACTTTCGGATGCGTTGCAAGACGCACCATCTCATCAAGCGGGATCAGATCAGAACGGATATAAGCCACAATTGGCAGATCAATCGATTCAGCAATTTCAATGAAATAATCGACCTGAGCGTGAGGCGCTGCGAACGGATCGAGCGGATGATGGATCATCACGCCATCGGCACCTTCAACACCTGCGGCTTTGGAAAGACGGATCGCATCACGAACCGAACGGCCGGCTGCGGCAGTAACGGCCGCTTTACCATCGGCTGCTTTAACGGCAATCGCCTGCAAGCGAATGACTTCCTCTACAGTCATACTGTAGAACTCACCCGTATTGCCGCCAGTCACAATATTATGCACACCAGCTTTCGCAATACGCTGAACAATCTCGCTCGTCAGCACAGGATCAATGTCGCCCTGACTGTCATAAGCAGTCGCGTGTACGCCTGAGATGCCTCGCAGCACCCCACGGTATTCCGTCAAATTCATAATACCCTCCCAGGTACTGGTCAGAAGACCAGTTCGATATGCGTATCTCCCGCTTTGACGATGTGCTCACGCATCAATCGTTCAGCCAGGTCTTCATTTCTTGCAGCGATGGCCTGCATGATTGCTTCATGCTCCTTGAAGGATTGCCTACGCACATCTTCACGCGACAGAACTGTTACCCGCGCCGCGTGGTCATACATGCGCTGCGCATTCTGTAAGCGCCGCAGATATTCACAGCCAGATGCATCATGGATGCCATCATGGAATTTTTCATTCAGCTCGATGAGCGCATCCACATCGCCGGATTCCACGGCAAGCCGCATCTCTTCGATGACAGAGCGCAAAATTTCGAAAGCCTCCTCGCTTCCGTGTTTTGCCGCCTGCCGGGCAATGATGCTTTCAAGTGCTGCACGTGCCAGTGTCATTTCTTCTGCCTGACGTGCATTGAAACACACAAAAGTCCCGCGCCGCGATTCCGTGCGAACAAGCCCCTCACCCTCAAGCTGCCGCAAAGCTTCCTTGAGAGGACTGGTGCTTATTCCAAGATCAGTCGCCAACTGGCGTTCGTTCAGCCTGTCCCCCGACTTCAATCGACCCGAAATAATAGCTTCCCGCAGATCATCATGAACATGATCTCTGAGATTTCTCAGCTTAATCGGCTTGAGGGCAGAATGGCGCTGATCCAAAGCTCTACTCTTCATAAAATTTGCTCGTTGAATTTTTATAACAGTCAAAATCTGATATGGCAACATCTGAAATATCAGATTTTAAAATATCAGATATTGATATTCAGCGGCACAGAAGCTGCTCTGCGATCCACACGAAATTAAAGTCCAGTTGCGTTTAAAAGACGTGGTTGGAACTGTGGCACCCATTTGATATGGACACAGTCAAATCTAAAATGACCGCGATGACACCATTATTGCTAAAGCTATTCGGGATTTTCTGGGCAATATTCAATAATTTCATTTTTAAAGGAGGGCGGATGAGAGAGAATTGGCGGCTTGACTGGCTGACACTGGCGATACTCGCCTTGTTGCTATCAATCCTGATTGCGGTATTTGGCACCAAACATATGATGTCCAGTGCGCTGCACGGATTGCATCAACGCGGGACAAATACTTTGGGACTCGCCGCCGCAGCTCTTGCAGGTCAGTTAGCACGCTATGAAAAGCTGCCGCCGCTGATAGCTGAACACGACACCATACAAAATCTTATACGCGATCCGGATCGCGCAAATGTTGAAGCAGTTAACAAATATCTGCGTTCAATCAACACTCTTCTGGAATCATCAGACATTTATCTGATGGACGAGAAGGGAATTACCATTGCCGCATCCAATTATAGTGACGCCAGGCCCTTCATAGGGGAGAACTTCGACTATCGTCCTTATTTTTACGATGCAATCGCTGGTAACAGCGGTCGCTTCTTCGCACTCGGTACAACCTCCGGCAAACGCGGATATTATTTCAGTTCTCCCGTCATGATCGATGGACAACCGCGCGGTGTGCTGGCGTTCAAAGTCGATATGGATGTAATCGAACAGTCCTGGCATGGCAGTGATTTTGAGATCATCGTGACCGACCCTGAGAGTATCATCTTCATGTCGGGGAGACCGGAATGGCTCTTCAAAAGCATCGGACCTCTGACTAAAGATCAGATCGCGCGAACAGCCACTACACGTCGCTACGCCGAAACGCCGCTTGTAGAAATACCGGTTCAAAGCACGCGCACTGCACAGGGCGATACGCTGCTTGAAATGAACGACACTGATCGCTCGGCTGAATATCTTATTCTTTCAGAGGAGATGGCTGAAGCTGGCTGGACAGTCAGCGTGTTGCTAACGACGAGATCCGCACGAAATCAGGCATATACATCGGTTCTTGCCCTTTTGCTGCTGGTTGGCCTCGGCGCCATGGCTATCGCAATTTTTCTGCAAAACAGAACCCGCCTTGCCGAGCGTCTGGCCGCTCAGCGCGAGATCAAGGAACAATTGGAATTTCGCGTTGCAGCACGCACCGTGGAGCTCGCGACTGCCAATGAGAAACTCGCCAGTGAAGTCGATGAACGACGCGCAACCGAGCGCCAGTTGCGCCAGACACAGGTTGAACTTGTTCATGCCGGAAAGCTTGCAGCATTGGGGCAAATGTCGGCAGCGCTATCGCATGAATTCAATCAACCGCTTGCAGCCGTGCGCGCTTATGCGGAGGTTTCCGGATTAATGCTCGATCAGGGGCGAGAGCGCGATGCGAAGGCCGGTCTCGACCGGATTCTCAAAGTCGTTGAACGTATGACAAGTATAAGCAAGCATTTGCGAAATTTTGCGCGAAGACCGCTTAAAAAGCTGCGCCCGGTCAAAGTGCAGGACGTAATTCGAGATACAAAGGAAATTATCTCGTGGCGCCTGAGTGTTGCCAAGGTAGACTTATCGCTTGAGCCACAAGGAGAGCCTGTCTGGGTGGTTGCAGATTCCGTGCGCTTACAGCAGGTTCTGGTCAATATCATTTCTAACGCCGCTGATGCGGTCGAAGGACAGGAAAAGAGATTTATCGGCGTCAGCCTGCGCACTCAGGATGATAAAGTTCTCATTAATATAACCGATAATGGTCCCGGCGTTCCCGACGCCATCGCTGCGCGCATTTACGACCCCTTTTTCTCTACCAAGGGGGTTGGAAAAGGATTGGGCTTGGGCCTGTCGATTTCCTATAACATTGTGAAAGATTTTAATGGCGAACTCTCCGTTCGCAATCTGGCAGAAGGCGGAGCGGAATTTAGTATAAGCCTCGACAAAGCGCGGCCTCCCGCAGAAGAAGAAACTGGAAAAGACATATGAATGCTGGCGAAGTTCTTCTAATTGATGATGAGGATGAAACCCGCGAAGCCATTGGTCTCGGGCTCAAGTTTTTAGGCTACCGCGTGCGCCAGCTTGCAAGCGCAGAACGCGCGCTGGAACTCGTTGGCTTTGGCTTTAACGGTATCGTCGTCACCGATATTCGCATGCCGGGCATGGATGGACTCACGCTTATGTCACGTATCCATGAGCTTGACCCTGAAACCCCTGTCATTGTCTTTACCGGTCATGGTGATGTGCAACTTGCCGTCCGCGCAATGCGTGACGGGGCCTATGATTTTCTCGAAAAGCCCTTCGCTATTCAACATCTCGCCGAAACGGTTGGTCGCGCACTTGATCGACGTCAGTTGGTCATGGAGAACCGCCTTCTGCGTGCCGCTGCGGGACAAAGGGACGACATTGAACAAAGACTGGTTGGTCGAACGCAGGTTATGATCGATTTGCGCTATCATGTCAGGGCCGTAGGCCCGACTGAAGCCGATGTGCTCATTGTCGGTGCTGTGGGCACAGGCAAGGAAGTGGTGGCACGGACGCTGCACGATCTGAGCAGCCGCGCCGACAAGCCGTTTATCGCCATCAATTGCGCTGCCCTCCCCAGCAGCCTTATCGAAAGCGAATTGTTTGGCCATGAACCCGGCGCTTTTCCCGGTGCCATGCGCACGCGCTTTGGCAAGTTTGAGCTTGCCCAAGGCGGAACAATTCTCCTCGACGAAATCGCCACAATGCCCATCGACATGCAGGCCAAATTGCTGCGTGTTATACAGGAGCGCACGATAACCCGGCTTGGATCAAATGAGATTTATCCCCTCGATGTTCGTTTCATCGCAACCAGCAAAGCAAATCTCGAAGATGAAGTAACGGCAGGTCGTTTCCGCGCCGATCTGCTCTACAGGCTCAATGTCGTTACAATCAATGTACCGTCGCTGGCGGAACGACGCGCGGATATTCCGTTGCTTTTCCTCAAGCTGGTAAACGAAGCGGCGGTTCGTTATCGCAACGACCCAACGCCCGTTCCGCCGCATCTGATCACCACGCTTACCGAACGCGAATGGCCTGGCAACGTGCGTGAACTGCGTAATGCTGCGGATCGGTTCGGGCTTGGCTTGGGCCTCCAATTTGAGGAAGACCGCAAGAGCCAGACACGCCCCATGCGTCTTGCGGATCGTGTTGCTGCTTTCGAAAAAAGTATTATCGCCAGTGAGCTGGTGATCAATCGCGGAAGTCTCAAGCCGGTCTATGAAACACTCGGACTTTCGCGCAAATCACTCTATGAAAAGATGCAGAAGTTCGGTTTAGATCGCCAGAACTTCATCAGCTCGCATGAAGATTGACGTTATGATGGGTGGAAATCCACCCATCTATTTGCGCCGACGTTACCAATTCCACCCATCAGAGCTCACAAACTGACGAAAGCCGCAGTTTGTGGCCAGCTTTTTGTTGCGCGAGCGCGCATCACGCCCCGTTATCACATCAAGTGGTCTGGGAGGAACTGCTGCGCCAATGAACATGTTGCGCATGCTCGCATCTTTTCTCCCCTTCGCACTGCGTTCCTTTTGCACAGCATAAGGTCCAACGAAATTCGGGAGGAATTAAAATGAAAAAAGCCATTCTTGCAGCTCTTGCTTTCACCGCACTCAGTGCGACTGCCTTCGCACAGTCTTTCCCTAGTCAACCGATCACCATCATTGTTCCGTTCTCTGCGGGCGGCCCAACCGATACCGTTACACGTCTTGTCGCGCAAGCCATGAGCCGCGAGCTTGGCAGTCAGATTGTGGTTGAAAACGTCGGCGGCGCAGGCGGAACGCTGGGTGCAGCACGTGCAGCTCAAGCTAAGAACGATGGTCACACGCTGTTGCTGCATCATATCGGTATGGCAACATCAGCAACGCTTTACCGCGAACTTCCCTACAAGACGCTGGAAGACTTCTCCTATGTCGGTCTCGTTACAGAAGTGCCGATGACCATTATCGGCCGCTCCGACCTTGAGGCCAATTCCATTGAAGAAGTCATGGAATACATCAAAGCCAATGGCGAAGATGTTATGTATGCCAATGCTGGTATCGGTGCAGCTTCACACCTGTGCGGTCTTTTGCTGATGAATGCTCTGGGCACGCAGATGACCACCATTCCCTATCAGGGAACAGGTCCGGCAATGACGGATGTCATGGGCGGACAGGTTGACCTGATGTGCGACCAGACCACCAACACGACCAATCAGATCCGCGATGGTTCGGTCAAGGCATTTGCTGTCACTGTGCCTGAGCGGGTTGCGAGCTTGCCCGATCTGCCAACGATTGCTGAAAAAGGCATTCCAGATTTCAATGTCAGCATCTGGCACGGTCTTTATGCTCCTGCAGGAACAGACGAAGCGGTCGTTGAGCAGTTGAGCAAAGCTTTGCAGACAGCTCTGCAGGACGAGACGGTCATTGCACGCTTTGCTGATTTGGGGACGACACCTTCGCCGACAGAAGACGCAACATCGACAGCCCTGAAAGCCAAGCTCGAAAACGAAATCGAGGTCTGGCGTCCGGTCATCGAAGAAGCTGGTGTCTACGCCAACTAACAAATGAGAGCGGGATCGGGAGCCGCATAACAGCTCCCGATCTGGTGCAGTTTCAATTTGATGATTGGGGTAAGGCACAATGCTGTCCCGGGACTACAGAGATATTGTTGGCGGCATTTTGCTTGTTGCCCTCGGCCTGGCCTTCTCATGGTATGCGGCTGCAAACTATGATCTGGGCACATTGCGCCGGATGGGGCCCGGCATGTTTCCGACTGCGCTTGGCATCGTACTGGCGGGCTTTGGTCTCGTTATTGCAATTCCGGCATTCTTCCGGCCGGGTGCGATGCCCGAAATCCGCATCTGGACGCCCATCTTCGTACTAACGGGTGTCGCAGCCTTCGCAATGACAATCCGCCCCTTCGGCCTGATCCCGGCCGTTCTGAGTGTGGTGGTGATCTCGTCCTTTGCAGAACTTCGCTTCAAGCCGCTTAGCCTGACCATTCTCTCAACCTCGCTCTGCCTTATCGCCTGGCTGGTATTCCGCGTCGGGCTTGGGCTTCCTGTTGCAATGTTCCGGTGGCCATTCTGATGGATATATTCTCCAATATCGCGATTGGGCTGGAAACGGCGCTGACGCTCAACAATCTGTTCTATTGCTTCCTTGGCGTGTTTCTGGGAACGCTGATCGGCGTCATTCCGGGCATCGGTGTGCTGTCAGCCATTTCGATGCTGTTCCCGATGACCTTCTATCTTGAGCCAACGACAGCCCTCATAATGCTTGCAGGAATCTGGTACGGCACGTCCTATGGCGGGAACACGGCCTCGATCCTGCTCAACATACCGGGCACACCAGCCAATGCCGTGACCTGCCTCGACGGCTATCCAATGGCAAGGCAGGGACGCGGCGGCGTTGCCCTTCTGATGACCACAGTGGCTTCCTTCATTGGTGGCTCAATCGGCATTGTGTTGCTGATGTTGTTTTCGCCCATCATTGCAAAATACGCTCTCAGCTTCGGCTCGGCAGACTATTTCTCGCTGATGGTTCTGGGACTGGTTGCGGCATCCACGATCTCGGAAGGTTCGCTGTCGAAGGGCCTTGCGATGGTCATTCTCGGCATCATGTTTGGCACCGTAGGCGCAGACATCTATACTGGCACGCCTCGTTTTTCCTTTGGCGTCCTTGAGTTGACAGACGCCATCAGCCTTATCGCGCTGGCAATGGGAGTTTTCGGGGTTTCCGAGGTGATTGCCAGCGTCCGCAAGGTCAATGTCGGTGATATTGACCCGGAAAGCGTGAAGTTCAAAGCGATGAAGCCAACGCGAGACGATATGCGCAGATCGTGGTTTCCGATGCTTCGCGGCTCATCCATCGGAGCGTTTTTTGGTACCCTGCCAGGCACCGGGCCATCCGTTGCAGCCTTTATGGCCTATGCCGTTGAAAAGCGGGCAGCCAAAGAACCGGAACGCTTTGGCAAAGGTGCGATCGAAGGCATTATGGCGCCAGAATCTGCAAATAATTCCGCTGATCAGACGTCATTTATTCCTACTCTGTCACTTGGCATTCCCGGCAGCCCCACAATGGCGCTCATGCTGGGTGCGCTGATGATCCACGGCATTGCGCCCGGCCCCACGCTCATGACCGATCAGCCCTCGCTCTTCTGGGGCCTGATCATGAGCTTCTGGATCGGCAATCTGATGCTGGTGATCCTCAACGTACCGCTGATTGGTATCTGGGTACGTTTGCTGACCATCCCCTATCATCTGCTTTTCCCGGCAGTCCTTATGTTCATTTGTATCGGAACATATTCGGTCAATAACAGTGCGTTTGAAGTGTGGTTGGTCGTATTTTTCGGATTTGCCGGATACCTCATGCGCATCTTCAATTTCCCTGCCGCCCCTCTTCTGCTTGGTTTTGTTTTAGGACCACTGATGGAAGAGCATTTCCGGCGGGCAATGCTGATGTCACGCGGTTCATTCTCAACCTTTATAGACCGGCCAATCAGTGCCACGGTACTCGGCATCACAGCATTGCTGCTCATCTGGGGCACCTGGTCAGCCTATAAACGTCGCAACAAACGTATGCTGACAACGCAAACTCTTACTCAATAAATCGCTTTTCCCCCGCCGAACAGGCGGGGGATTACCAACGAATGCTGCTCTACCTTGTCCTTGTGACTTCAATATCCGTATGCGCGATACGCGCCTTAAGAAGATCTTGCCGTGAAACCAATCCAACCACCTTGCTTGATTGCAGATCAAGAATGGGAATACGCGCGATCCCGCTTTGCACCATGAGATCGGCTATCTCCCCAATCGGTGTCGTTACAAACGCAGTGGGTTGCGATGCATCTGAAAGCGTTTCTGCAAGCGACGCATCCAAAGGTGCTCCTGAAACCTGCCATTGCAAAACATCGGAACGGGAGACAAGTCCCGCCAAACGCCCTTCCTTATCGACAACCGGATAGGAGCGATGCTGCGCTTTTTCTTCGAAAAACACGATCGTATCGGCCACCGACATATCTCCCGATAGGGTTTCTGGTTCGGACGTCATGACCTGACTGGCTTGCATGAACGAAAATGGATCGACTGAATATTCCTGCAGAATATGTCGACCGCGTCTTGCAATCTTTTCCGTGAGAATAGAGCGGCGAAGGAGCAGGACACTGACTGCATAAGCTGCCGCAGATGCAGCGATTGTTTCCGGCAGAGCTGTAAACTGCCCGGTAAGTTCAACCGCAAAAATGGCACTTGTGAGTGGCGCGCGCATTGCGCCACTCAATATGCCGGCCATGCCAATCATCGCCCAAAACCCGGAGCCTGCTGGCAAAAAATGACCAATCAGCGCGCCGAGCGCTCCACCCAGAATTAATAGAGGAGCCAGAATGCCCCCCGATGTCCCTGATCCGAGCGATACCAGCCAGACGATGGCTTTGATAAAAAGAAGCAGGACAATGGCTTTCACACCGATGGAGCCATCCAACACTTGCTGAATATTGGAATAACCGGCACCCAACACATGCGGATCTATCAATCCGCCCACACCCACCACAACACCGCCTAGGGCAGGCCACCACATCCAGTGGATAGGCAGTTTGTGAAAAATATCTTCAATCTTAAAAAGGCATTTGGAAAGCAAAGCGCTCTGTGCTCCCGTAACCACACCCACGATGGCCGCCAATATGAGAAGTTCGGGGCCATTGGTAAAAACACCATTGAAATCAAACATCGGACCGCTTCCGATGAGCGTCGGTCGCCATGCCCAGGCCATCAGAGCCGCGACAACAATCGGAACGAAACTGCGCGGCTTCCATTCAAATAGCAGCACCTCCAATGCGAGCAGAATTGCCGCCATTGGCGTACCAAAGATTGCCGTCATCCCGGCTGTTGCACCCGCAACAAGAAGCGTTTTTCTTTCTGCTGCGCTCATTTTAAACTGTTGTGCAAATAGCGAGCCGATTGCACCACCGGTCATGATGATCGGACCTTCCGCCCCAAAAGGTCCCCCGCTGCCAATCGATATTGCTGACGAAATGGGTTTGAGAATTGCGACCTTAACGGAAAGACGGCTCTCGCCATATAAAATGGCTTCGATTGCCTCTGGTATTCCGTGTCCCCTGATTTTATCGGAACCAAAACGCGCCATTAATCCAATGATCAGACTGCCGATAACCGGAATGAGCAGTACAAAAAGACCAACATGACTGTCGGTGATTTCTGTATCCTTGAAGGACAGACTGCCGAACCAAAAAAGATTGGTTGAAAAGGCAATCAGCTTCAACAGCAACCATGCGCCAAAGGCACCACCAGTTCCCACAACCAGCGCGGCGAACGCAAGCATAAGCATACGGCGATCTACGCTATGATCGCGCAATCGGGGAAGACTTGGTATGGTGGAAGGCCTAGACATAGTTGCACCAATATAGTTAGAAAGATCGAGGCGATTTATATCGTACTACGATATAATGCAAGAAGGTTACAAAATGGCTTCGACAAAATTAAGTGATGCTGATTATGCCGTTCTGGCGGATTTCCGTTATTCATTGAGAAATTTTATGAGTTTCAGCGAAGAAAAGGCGCTGGAATACAATCTGACGCCGCAACAACATCAGGCACTGCTGGCTATTCGGGCTGCTCCGGAAGGTGTAGCTAATATCGGCTATGTAGCGGATCGACTTGTGCTCAAACCACACAGCGCAAGCGGGCTGATCGCACGACTTGAAACGCTGGGCCTACTCCATCGTAAGCAAAGCAGTGTCGATAAGCGTCAGACAGTATTAATTTTGACGGATGAAGCCGAGCACGTGTTATCCAAGCTTAGTGTTACCCATCGAGAGGAGATCCGACGGCTAAAGCCGCTATTGTTAAATTTGCTAACGCGAATAGAGGACGAATAGTAATATCAGCAGAAATTGAAATCTTTCTTGTTTAAATATTCCGAGAATGCAGCCCTTAATGAGATAAAAATGCTATGCAATCAGCATTTTGTAAATAATCAAATGCATGCAACAGCTCGCTAACTATTTATGCTGACTTAATTAATTTATACGTTATGGATAGATATTTTTCACGGGATAAATACAAAATATTCTTGAGTATATGCTAATTGGCAGGGCTGATTGAACTTGATGCGGCGGCGCAAACGCTTCTGCGACGCCCTTACATTTCTTAAAGAAGTTCGGCCTCAAATCCCGGCAGCATCACACTGCAGAACTAAACATCTAACTACAAGCTTGCAAAGCCTCGGCCATGGCACGCAAGGTTACGAATGTGGACGCGGCACCGGGATCAATATGGCCAATGGAGCGTTCGCCGAGCTTTGCCGAGCGCCCGCGACGCGATTCCATTGCAGCCGTCGCCTTCATGCCAGCTTCCGCACCATCGCGTGCTGCAATCAACACGGCCA
>Ga0213829_1000329_pt1 | contig 49565 bp, 40 predicted proteins | sample MC6MC0896MG_FD_180665 | JGI IMG/M metagenome (GOLD analysis project Ga0213829, IMG submission 180665) | Enriched soil aggregate microbial communities from Iowa State University, Ames, United States - MC6-MC0896-MG | ecosystem: Environmental > Terrestrial > Soil > Unclassified | place: USA: Iowa... | reverse complement strand
CCTGGCTGCCAAGGCTGCCCAGTAATTCCCGGCCGACAACTCCGGTTGTCGCCTCAAACGGCCACCTTCGGGTGGCCGTTTGCGTTTGTGGCCTCGTGATGGAGAAGCACATGGACCGTTATCCCGCCGACGTACGTCTTGCCCTGCAGGCCATGGCCGACGCCAGGGTGCCCGCCGGCATGCGCGCACCGCCGATGCATCGGCTGCTGTGGCGCATGGGGCTGCGCGTGCCGCCCCCGCTGCTCGCCAGCTTCAGTAGCAACCTGTTCGTGATGGGCGGACTGTTCGGGGTGCTGTGGGGCGTGCTGTGGCGTCTGTTGATGGGGCTGGTGCTTGACCTTGGCTCGCTCACGCTGGGCATCACCGTGGGCAGTGCTGTCATGGCCGGGCTGTTGTTCGGCCTGCTGATGGCGCTGCTCATGCGCTACCAGCGCCGGCGCTACAGGCTGCCGGCCTGGAAGACCCTGCTGCAGGGTCGCGTGGCCTAATCCGGACGTGCGCTGCCCGCCGCGGCGGGCTGCAGCGTGGTGGGATTCGGGTCCGCCACGGGTGACGGCGGCGACGCCGGGATCTCCGCCGGGGCCGCCAGCTCTTCATGATGGCTGGGCAGCATGCGTGCCTTGCGCCAGCCGCCCCAGCGGTAATACGCCAGCGACATCAGCATCGCGCAGAACGAGCTGACCGGGAAACTCCACCACACCGCGTCGGCGCCCCAGCGGTCCTGCAGCAGCTCGGCGAACGGCACGCGGATGCCCCACAACGAGGCGGCCAGGATCAGCAGCGGCGGGATCACCGCGCCGGTGGAGCGCACCACGCCGGAGATCACGAAGTTCACGCCGAAGAACAGGAACGACCACACCGCGATGTGGTTGAGGTGGCGGGCCACTTCCAGCGCCTGGCTGCCCTCGGGAAGGAATAGGGCGAGCGTGTAACGATCAAGCAGGATCAGCGGCAGGATCAGCACGCCGGTCAGCAGAAAGTTGTAGAGCACACCGCTGCGGGCGGTGCCACGGACGCGGTCCCATCGCTGCGCGCCGACGTTCTGTGCCGCCATGGTCGAGCACGCCGCGCCGATCGCCATCGCCGGCATCTGCACATAGGTCCACAGCTGCAGCGAGGCGCCATACGCGGCCGCGGTATCGGTGCCGTAGCCGTTGACCATGGTCATCATCAGGATCATCGACAGCGAGATCAGCACCATCTGCAGGCCCATCGGCACGCCCTTGACCACCAGGGCGCGCAGGATCTCCCCATCGATCTTGAACAGCGCCATGTCCTTGCGCCCCAGCCAGAGCACATGGCGCTTGTTGCGCATGTACCAGAGCAGGCCGAGCAGCGAGAGGGTCTGCGCGATCAGCGTGGCCCAGGCCGCGCCGGCGATGCCCAGCTGCGGGAACGGGCCGATGCCGAAGATCAGCAGCGGGTTGAAGCCGATGTCCAGCAGCACCGAGAGCAGCAGGAAGCGGAACGGCGTGCGTGAGTCGCCCACGCCGCGCAGCGCCGAGCTCAGGAAGGCGAAGGCATACAGCGTGGGCATCGCCAGGAAGATGATGCGCAGGTAGGCCTCGGCCAGTGGCAGGGACTCGGCCGGTGTACCCATCGCCGCCAGCAGCGGGTGTGAGAGCCACCAGCCGGCAATCGCGATCACCACCGACAGGCCGATGAAGAAGGTCGCGCTGGTGCCCATGACGCGGCGCGCCTGCGGCAGGTCACGCGCGCCCATCGACTGGCCGATCAGGATCGACGCGGCCATGCCGATCCCGAACACCGAGCCGATCAGGAAGAACATGATGTTGTTGGCGTTCGCGGTGGCGGTGAGCGCCGCTTCGCCGAGGAAGCGGCCGACCCAGATCGCGTTCACCGAGCCGTTCAGCGACTGGGCGATGTTGCCGGCCAGGATCGGCAGGGCGAACAGGAACAGATTGCGCCCGATCGGGCCGGTGGTCAGGTCAAGCGGCGCTTTGGCCATGTGGGTGTCCGGGAGCAGGGAGCGGGAAGCAACGGGCGTGCCACGCACGGTAGCTCACTCCATGTTATCCGGGTGAATGGGCAGGAGTCCCAGCGTATTCAGTGGCTTGCGTGTGGAAAAAGTTCCGATACCGACACCGGTGTGGTATAAAATTGACGCACATTCATCCACCTGCCCAGGGTGCTAGCCCACTTCGCGCCGTAAAACCGTCTCAGGAGAGTTCTTTTGTTACATGGATCGTTGGGCGGCGTGCAGGACGGAAAGTCTTTTCTGCACCGCACGCTGGAAGCAAAGGCTGCGCTGGATGCGCTCTTCAAGGCAGGTGATCTGGTCATCGCGATGCTGGCGGCAGCTGTCGCTTACCTCCTGCATTTCGGTATGGAGGCGATCAGTCCGCACGAGCGCTCGATCATCGGGCTGGTCATGCTCTACGGCCTGCTGTGCTTCTCGCTCTCGCCCCTGTATCGCCAATGGCGCAGCCGGGCTTTCCTGCGCTGCGTGGGTTTGCTCCTCCTGGTCTGGACAGGCGTCTTCTGCCTGTTTGCCACCCATGCGCTGGTGGTCGGATCGAGCGACAGCGTTCCAGTTCCCTGGCTGCTCACCTGGTTCGTCCTGGGCTACGCGGGGCTGGTTGGCTGGCGGGTGGTGGTGCGCGCGCGCATGCACGTGCTGCGGGCCAAAGGGATCGACCGGCAGCGGGTCGTGGTGGTCGGGCTTCGGGCCCCAGTGCTGAAGCTGCACCGGCATCTCAAGGCCCGCAATGGCAGTGGCATCGAGATCATCGGTTACTTCGCTTCGCACGAAGATATTCCCACCCCCCGGCATAGCGACAAGCCGCGCAAGCTCGGTGCGCTGGATGCACTTGAAACCTACCTGAGTGCGAATCACCACAATGTCGAGCAGGTGTGGGTTTCCCTGCCGCTGTCCGATACCGGGGAAGTCAAGAAGCTGCTCAAGCTGCTGGAGCGCTACCCGGTGCCGGTCAAGCTGGTGCCTGACATCCACGGCTTCAGCATGCTCAACCCCACTGTCGAGCAGATCGGGCCGGTCCCGGTCATCAATCTCCGGCAGGGTCTGGCCAAGGGCAACTACATGGTGGCCAAGCGCGTGGAAGACCTCATCGTGGCCAGTATCGCGGTGGTGGCATTGATGCCGCTGTTCCTGGTGCTGGCCATCGGGGTCAAGCTCAGCTCCCCGGGCCCCGTTCTTTTCCGCCAGCGCCGGCACGGGCAGGGCGGCAAGGAATTCTGGATGCTCAAGTTCCGCTCCATGAAGATGCACCAGGAGTCCGTGGGCACGATCGTCCAGGCGACCCGTGGCGATCCGCGCGTCACCCGCTTCGGCGCCTTCCTCCGGCGCACCAGCCTGGACGAGCTGCCCCAGTTCTTCAACGTTCTGGGCGGCAGCATGTCCGTCGTGGGGCCGCGCCCCCATGCGGTGCAGCACAACAACCACTATGAGCGCCTGATCGAACGTTACATGCACCGCCACTACGTCAAGCCGGGCATCACCGGGTGGGCCCAGGTGCATGGGCTGCGGGGCGAGACGCCGGAGCTGCGCTCCATGAAGAAGCGCGTGCAGTACGACATCGACTACATCCGGCGCTGGAGTCCGGGCTTGGACATGGCGATCATCGTCATGACGGTCGCCAAAGTGCTGGGGCAGAAAAGCGCTTACTAGGTCACATTCCCCGGCAATCGCGGGTGCTCTAGGCGGGCCGCGATCCAAAAATTCTTGGGAAATCCTGCCCTTGCGGGCGATCCTCGACCTTCAGGTCCGGGCCTTGGGGTATCCTGTTGGTTTGGGCGCGCGGGCGGATTCCGGCCGCGCACGACATTCCTGCTAGGGGAATGCATCAGGATTGGAAGTTGTGTTCAAGCATATTCTCTTTGTGTGTGTCGGCAATATCTGCCGTAGTCCTTCCGCCGAAGTGATGCTGCGGGACGCCCTTGGCAACCGCGACATCCAGGTTTCCTCCGCCGGATTGGGGGCGCTGGTCAATCATGGCATCGATGCCACCGCCCAGGCGCTGCTCGTCGAGCATGGCCTGGACGGGACGGCGCATCGTGCGCGCCAGATCAGCCCTGCCATCCTGTCCGCCGCCGATCTGGTGTTGACGATGGAGCGCAAGCACGTCAAGCGCATCACCGAGCAGGCGCCGGAAGCCTCTGGAAAGACCTTCCTGTTGGGGAAGTGGCAGGGCGACCGCGATATCCCCGATCCCTACCGGCAGCAGCGACCAGCCTTCGAACACGTCTACAAGCTCATGGCTGAAGGCGTGGAGAGCTGGACGCGTTACCTCTGATCTGCCCGCGCCGTACCCCGCCGCCGCATCCCCCTTTTTGATATTGAATCAAGGCACATGACAAGCATCGATTCCCGCAACACGAGCCAGGAAGACGTTGTTGAGCTCGATCTCCGCCAGCTCTTTGGAACATTGATCGACCACAAGTGGTGGATTGCGGGCATAACCGCTGCCGCGTTTGCCGGTTCCGTGGCCTACGCTCTCCTGGCTACACCAATCTATCGAGCAGATGCGGTGGTGCAGGTCGAGTCAAAAGTTCCTTCGCTACCAGGTCTATCGGATCTCAGCGCATCTCTGCCAGGAGCAGGTGGCTCCAAAGAGGCGTCCACTGAGATCGCCTTGATCACATCAAGGTCGGTGATTGGTGCTGCCGTCGACCAGCTCAAGCTCGATGTTCTGGTCGAGCCCGCTAGATTCCCGCTCATTGGTAGTTACTTGGCCCGCAAGGCCGAGCAAGGATCCCCAGGCGTGTTGGCGGCGCCGCTTTTCGGTATGAGCGGCTCAGGCTGGGGCGGAGAAGTTCTCGACATTTTCCAGTTTGACGTGCCGGACGTCTTCATCGCGAAGGAGCTGACACTGATAGCGGGTGAAAACGGCAACTATTCGCTCTTCGGCGGCGACGACCAGTTGCTGTTAAAGGGCGTAGTTGGTCAAAAGGCAGAGGGCTCGGGTATATCAATGCAGGTTGCCAAGCTCGTCGCAAATCCGGGGATGGAATTCTCTGTGACGCGGCTTCGCCGTATGACTGTGATTGCTGATTTGCAGTCCGAGGTTGGTGTCTCAGAGGTCGGGAAGGAGTCCGGAATCCTGCGGCTGGCTTACGAAAACGCCAACCCTCTGATCGCACAGGGCTTCCTGCATCAGGTTACCGCGGCATACGTACGGCAGAACGTAGAGCGGAATTCGGCCGAGGCTTCGGCGCAATTGGCATTCGTCAAGGAACAGCTGCCGACCATTCGTAACCAAGTCGATGCGGCACAGAAGACTCTCGCCGCCTATCAGACTCGCGCGAATTCCGTCGACCTCACGCTACAGACTAAAGGACTGTTGGATCAGGAGGTCGCGGTAGAGACGAGTATTCAGCAATTGCGCCTGCAGCAGGCTGAGATGGACCGGCGTTTCACTCGTGACCATCCTGCATACCAAGCGCTGATGCGTCAGATTGGAGAGCTTGAGGGTCGAAAATCCGGTTTCCAGAGCGAAGTCAAACGTTTGCCGGATGCCCAGCAGGAGCTTCTGAAGCTGACCCGCGATCTCCAAGTGAGCAACGAAATGTACACGGCGATGCTGAATCAGGCCCAGCAACTGGACGTTGCGCGAGCTGGTACCGTCGGTAACGTGCGTGTCGTAGATACGGCAGTGGTTGATGAGCTTGCACCAGTCAAGCCGAGGAAGAGCTTCGTAGTCCTGATCGGCACATTCTTGGGTTTCATTCTTTCAATAGCACTTATCATGCTTAGGCAGCTGCTCAATCGCGGTGTCGAGGATCCAGCGCAGATCGAAGAAATCGGTCTGCCGGTCTACGCCTCCATTCCGGCCAGCGTTAGCCAGCAGAATGATTCAGTGCGCGGAAAATTCCGCGCAGATGGTAAGTTGCATCTCCTCGCGGCGAAAGACCCTGCGGATTTGGCAATTGAAGCGATCCGCAGTTTGCGTACGAGTCTTCATTTTGCTCGGCTTGAAGCGAAGAACAATATTGTGTTGATCTCGGGCTCAAGCCCAAGTGCCGGTAAAACGTTTGTCTCCTCAAATCTGGCTGCCGTTATCGCACAGGCGGGACAGCGGGTGCTGATCATCGACGCTGATATGCGTAAGGGGACGTTGCACAAGGCTCTAGGTGCCGCCCAGGTGCCTGGTTTGTCTGACATCTTGGTGGGTAAAGTTTCGCTCGAGAAAGCGATTCGGGTTATTCCCGAACTTGAAAACTTGAGCTATATCGCACGTGGTGATGTGCCGCCAAACCCCTCTGAATTGCTCATGCATGAGAACTTCACGCGTCTTCTTGAAGCAGCTTCAGCGAATTTCGATCTCGTCATCATTGATACGCCTCCGATCCTTGCGGTGACGGACGCGGCCATCATTGCCCATCACGCAGGCACATCTCTATTGGTTGCACGATTCGGTCTGAATCAACCTAAGGAACTGGCCTTGGCAAAGAAGCGATTCGAGCAAAACAACGTCAAGCTGAAGGGTGCGATCTTCAATGCTGTTGAGCGGCGCAGCGCCGGCTACTACAGCTACGGGTACTACGAATACAAGTCGACGGAAAAGTAGTTTGTCGGTCGCTGCCTCTTCAAGTGTCCGGTTGTCATTCCATCATGGTGAAAGGAATCAAAATGAGTTTGGTTACATGTGAGATGTCAGGCGTGATGGTTGGTAATAAATCGGAAGTTCGAGGTATTAGTAAGTGAAAATCGCAGTTGCGGGTACGGGCTATGTGGGTCTGTCAATCGCCGTGCTTCTGTCGCAGCGTAATGCAGTCGTTGCTTTGGATTTGGATGCGCGCAAAGTTGAGTCAATCAACAATGGCTGCTCCCCAATCGAGGATGCTGATATCCAGCGGTTGCTATCGGCTGGAGGTCTTAATCTTGTTGCTACGCTGGACAAGGTTGTTGCCTACGCCGACGCTTCGCTGGTAGTCATCGCAACACCTACTGATTATGATGAAAAATCTAATTGCTTTAATACCTCGTCGGTAGAGGCCGTCGTCCAGGACGTTCTTGAGATCAATCCGCAGGCGTTGATGATTATTAAGTCAACGATACCTGTGGGATATACGACGCGTCTCCGCGAGAAGTTTGGTACTGACCAAATCATCTTTTCGCCCGAGTTCCTGCGCGAGGGAAAGGCGCTTCACGACAATCTCTACCCTAGTCGGATTGTCATCGGTGAGCGGTCCGAAAGGGCTGAGAAATTTGCAGCGTTGCTGGTTGAGGGGAGTCTGAAGCCGGATGTGCCCGTGGTCTATGCGGAGTCCACCGAGGCCGAAGCAATCAAGTTGTTTGCAAACACGTACCTCGCGATGCGCGTTTCCTACTTCAATGAGTTGGATACATACGCGTCTTGTCACGGCCTTGATACGCGGCAGATCATCGAGGGCGTTTGCCTTGATCCCAGGATTGGCCACGGGTACAACAACCCTTCATTTGGCTACGGTGGATACTGCCTTCCCAAAGATACAAAGCAGCTTCTCGCAAACTATCAGGATGTTCCGCAGACACTAATCGGGGCCATTGTCGCGTCCAACTCTACCCGCAAGGACTTTATTGCAGATGATGTGCTCAAGCGTGACCCGAAGATCGTGGGAATCCATCGCTTGATCATGAAGGCCGGGTCCGACAACTTCAGGGCATCCTCAATTCAGGGCGTAATGAAGCGAATAAAGGCCAAGGGCGTCAAGGTTGTCGTCTTTGAGCCGGTGCTGCAAGAAGATGAGTTCTTCTCATCCCAAGTGATCGGCGATCTGGACGAATTCAAGAAGGTGTCGGATGTAATTATCGCCAACCGGATGTCTCCAGAACTTGAGGATGTGGTATCCAAGGTGTACACCAGGGATATCTTCTGTTCGGATTGATCGATCCTGGAAGCGCTGCCAGGAAGCTACAGGCAGCGGCGGGCTCTGCCGAACCAATTCGTCGGTCCGTCGAATCTATATCTTGGAATTCTTGTGAATACTTCAAATGGCTACACGTTCCCCGTCGTAAGAGTCGGCGGACTTCTCACTGCATCCATTGGTAGAAAAGAGCTGGCAGCTGTAATGCTGGACGACTGCCTGGCAGCGCAGGCTGATCCCGCCCGCTTGCCTCGCGTAGTTCTTTCTTCGAATGGCCAGGGAATCGCGCTTGCCTCTAAGGATCCTACGTTCAGGAATGCGATGGCAGCTGCTGACATCATTCACGCGGACGGAATGCCGGTGGTGTTTGCAAGCCGGCTCACGCGGAACCCGCTGCCCGAGCGAATTGCGACGACTGACTTCTTTCACGACGCCGCGGAGTGTGCGGAGGTCCATGGGCTTCGTTTTTACATACTCGGCTCCACCGAAGAGCAGAACGCCGCCGCCGTGGCCGCCATCCATCGAATGTATCCGAGGGTGAAGATCGTAGGTCGACGTGATGGGTACTTTGGAAAGGAGGAGGATGAGGCGGTCTGCAAGCAGATCGTCGAATCTGGCGCCGACGTTCTATGGGTGGCGCTGGGCAAGCCCCGCCAGGAGTACTGGGCACTGGAAAACCGCGAGCGTCTTCGGGGAGTAGGCTGGATCAAGACCTGCGGTGGTCTCTACGCATTTCTCGCGGGCGACGTTCCGCGCGCCCCGAGCTGGATGCAGCGTATGGGACTTGAATGGCTCTATCGGCTGAAGGACGACCCCGTTCGTTTGGTTGGTCGCTACTTGGCGACCAACCCGGTCGCCATGCTCCAGTTGCTGATAAATACCGATCGGAAATAATGGTTTGACCATTCCTACAAGTCACTGGGTATCTTGATGTCCGACCCTCGCCGAAACTTCTACTTCTCCGCCAGTACCCAGTACAGTAATGCAGGAGATGCGCTCATCAATCGCGAGTTACTTCGATTGCTGCGCGGCTATGGCTCCCTGGAGGTAGCAAGCGCTGGCGCGCCTGACAGCTTCTTGGAGGAAATTCTGGTGCAACCTGAAGAAGTCGTCTGCCATAGCAAGTTGCGTCTTATGGCAAAGCTGATTTGGCGTGCCGCCTCCTCGTGGAGATCATCCCGCCAGTATTTGGTGTTGACTCCTGGAGATCCTCCGGGCGGCATTGCGTCGGGCGATCTAGTGCGCGCAGTACTCTTTCCGCTGCTATGGTTGCTGCGCGTCCGTATTATTAAAGTCGGCGCATCAGTAAGTCGAATGGATGATCGGCGCCTTCGGCTGGAGTCATGGCTTTCCAGATTCATGCATTTCTACGGAATTCGCGATGATGGATCGGTGGGCCGTGCAGACAGATTTGGGTTCTCGAATCATGAGTACTGCCCGGACCTTGCCTTCAACCTTCATATGAAAGAGGGGGGTGCAGGGGGCCGGAGCACACTTATATCACTGCGCGAAGATAATCTGAATCCGACCGAAGTCGAGCAGCTTCATGGGCGCGTTCGGGATTTGGTTTTTGAGTTGGCAGACGGGTCAGCTGATGCGGACATAGGTTTTATCTCTCAGGTAACTCGAGACGACGAACCGATGAAAAGGCTGAGTCATGCTTGGAGAGGGAGTGAGGAATACGCATTTGCGATTAACAGTATATCGGGCTTGGAGTCGGCGTACTCTGGCGCGCGCCTGGTGATTAGTAATCGGTTGCACGTAATTCTCCTTGCCGCATCCTGTGGTGCGATGCCTGTATGTGTGCCTACAGGAAACAAGAATCGGAAGATCACCGATCTCCTTTCATCGGTGGGCCTCGGTAGCCTAATTGCAACTGGAAGCAGCCTCGGTACGTCCCCAGAGGTGTGTCGGAATCAGCTGGCCAACGTTTTCTCTGGCCAACGCCAGTATCTCCATGAAGTGCTGTCGCGGCGTTTGGAGGATTGCTGATGTCCTCAATGCATCTTCCGATGGTGTCGGTGATAATTCCGCTGTACAACCGCGCTGAAGTGGTACTTGAAGCTGTTAAATCGGCATTGAACCAAAGCTACGATAACATTGAGTTGATTGTGGTTGATGATGGCTCGACCGACGAATCGCTGGAGAAGCTCGCTGAGATAGACGATTCGCGGCTGAGGATCGTCTCACAGAAGAATCAAGGCGCTTGCGTGGCGCGCAATCACGGCATCACCGTTGCACGCGGAAAGTACGTCGCGTTGCTGGATTCGGATGACTCTTTCTTCCCACAGCATATTTCCGATTCTGTCGCTGCACTTGAAGCCGGACCTGACCTCCGCGTCGTGTACGGTCAGGTTGTGGTCGATCGGGGAGGCGGCCGTACGTTTCTGAAGCCACCGCGACCTCTGCGAGATGGTGAGCAAGTCTGTGAGTATCTGCTTGCAGATTTTGGCTTTATGCAGACGTCCACGTTGGTGCTGAATAGAGAGCTCGCTTTGCGTGTGCTGTATCGCGAAGGCCTGCGTTTCGGCCAAGACACTGATTTCGCCATACGTCTGGCCGCCGCTGGGGCGAGCTTCCACATGCTCGCCGTCCCGCAGGCAAGATGGAGAGACGTGGCTGATCCAAAGCGAGTGTCTAGTTCATTTGATCCGTCAATTCGCACTGACTGGCACAGATCGGTTCACGATGTCCTCACTGCCCGTGCCGTTCGCGCGGACTTGGGGTGGCATGTTGCAAAGTGCTACTCAAGGCAGGGGAGGTGGTGGAAAGCGAGTGCACTTTACGTAAAGGCACTGTTCTCAGGGTGCTACTCGCCTGAACTGGCGGCACGGGTTTTTCTTCAAGTATTCGTATCTACAGCCGGGTACCGACGCCTCGCTGACTGGGTCATTTCAAGGCGCTAGCCTCCTCCGTTTGGATTTGATAGATCATGAGACCTGTGAAGAAGTTCCTGGAGTTGGCTAAGGGGAACGCCCGGGCAGTGCGCAAGGCCGTGCGCGATTCTCGCGAGGTTGCGCTCATTGCAGCGGGACTGCTGGCTAGGCACATACGCCCAGACGATGAGGGCTTGCCGCTTGGTAGGTGGTTCCCGCTAGAACAGCGACCTGCCGAGGTCGGCGAAGTAGCGACCATTTGTGTGGCATCGCCGCCAGACGGGCACTACATGCACACCTTCTTTGATGTGGATCCCATAAGCCCTAGCGGCCGTTACCTCCTGTTGACCAGAGTGCCATTCATATCCCGGCTTCCATATGTTGGGGACGTCTGCCAAGTGTGTGTGGTCGATTTGGTTGAGCATCGTTACAGATCCATCTATAACAGCCGTGGCTGGGGAACCCAACTGGGTGCGAATGCACAGTGGGGAGACGATGACGACACGGTGTTCTGTAACGATATTGGCTCATCTGGGCGCGGCACCGGCATCCGGATTGATGCGCGCACGCTTGAAGCTTTCGAGCTTGACGGGCCGATATACGGTCTTTCGCCCGACAAGCGTTTTTCGTACAGCGGTTCCATAGACTTGATCAATCTGTCGCAGACCGGTTACGGGGTTCCAGAGCGTGTACTTCGAAGGATCAAGCCTGAACAGAACTACGAGCAAAGCGAGGGTGTTTGGAAGACTGATCTTCATTCTGGGCAATCCACGCTGCTTTTGAGCCTGGCTGACATTCGGAAGTCCCTCCCTCGTCAGGGAGGCTTGTCGAGCGGCGACTACTTCATCCAGAACGTAAAGGTTTCTCCTCGAAACGATCGACTTCTGATCGTGGTTTTCAGTCGTAATGTACAAGGTCGTCTTGGGTGGCCAACCCAGGTCATTACCTGTCAACTCGATGGATCTGATATCGCGCTGGCTGTGCACGATGATCTCTACCGCAAAGGGGGGCATCATCCCAACTGGCACCCTTCAGAGCCCCGCATCGTTATGAATCTGCGGCCGGATGGGAAGACAATGCGCTTCTGCAGCTTCAATGCAGACGGTACAGATCTACGATTGCTGGATCCGGCTGCGGTAGGCGGCGGTCATCCCAGTGTGCGTGGCGAGCTACTCCTGACGGATGCCTACGTAACCGAGGGCTTCAGCGATTCCAAGGGCCGCGTGCCAATACGCTTGATCAATCTGGCGAGCGGTGTGGAGACAGAGCTTTGCCGTCTCTATACCAACAACCTCACTGGCGGCAGGCGTGTCGATCCACATCCAGTTTGGAGCCGCGATTCAAGGGTTGTCTTCAATGGCGTGGTTGATGGCAGGCGTCAGGTCTTCATTGCCCGAGTCAAGGCGAGTAGCGTCGAATGAGCAGCAAGCTGTTGATCGATTCTGCCTTCACCATTGTGACCAGATTTGCAGGGAAGGCCGCTAATCTTCTCGTTTTCGTGGTGCTCGCACGTAAACTCTCCATCGCGGAGTTTGGCCTCTATGGATATGTCGCAACGATGGGGCTCCTGGTTGCGACTGCGCTGGATTTCGGTACGCGTCACTCCATCGGCTACTACTATCCGAAGCTGGCTGGCAATGAGTCTCAGGTAAAATTTCAGGCCAAGTTGTGGATATTGACATTCTCAACAGTCGGTGCAATCGGTTTCGGCTGGTATATCTGGAATTTTGTTCCGGGGTTCTCGGCCTGGACTGTTGTGATTCCGTCCTGTCTCGTCATTCCCGGAATGCTTGGGATCCGAATCGAGCAGGGCGTCCTGCTTGGCCAAGGGCGGATCAAAGAGTACAACAGCTCCGAGGCGTGGCCGCGCACGCTGCTTCTGATCCTCACGGCGGCGACGTTCATTCTTGACGTAATTACCATTCAAGTTGCTCTCTGGACCCTCGCGGTCGCCTACCTTGTGTCTGCGGTAAGAGTCGCCTGCTACAACTGGGTAACGCCAGCCATGCTTTCCGCTGGATGGGCTGAATTTCTCAGTGTGTCGCGGAAGATCATTCTGAGGGGCGTGAGGTATTTCCCGGGTATTCTTTTGATGGTTGCAGCCAAGCGGGTGAATGTTGTCGTGGTTCAAGATGTTCTTGGGCCGGAGGGCATGGGGGCCTACTACGGAGTCATGCGCCTGGGCGAAGTTGTGACAGAAGTAGCGCTTGCCGTGGGAGTTGCACTCTTTGCCCACAGCGTCAGGAGCGCGGACCAGAGCAAGGCAATAGTTGAGACAGCCAAAATTTCTAGGGTCTCGATGGCCTTTCTAGCTGTGGTCTCAGTCATAGCGCTAGCAGCTGCTGATCTGATTGTGCCCTTGATGTTGGGCGAGGACTACGCGCCTTACGTTAACCTGTATAGAGTCGCTGTGCTTTGCACGCTTGTTGGCGCGCTCTGGAATCTGTTGACTCCGGTTCTGTATGCAGCAGCGAATCCGATGCTTACATTCTGGCTGTTTCTGCCTGGCTTTATGCTCAATCTTGCCCTAACTCTTATCCTTGTTCCGAGGTATGGCGTGCTCGGCGCGGCGTACTCGCTGTTGATCTCTCAGCTTGTCATTTCCGCGTCATACTTGGCGGTGTTCAGGCGGAAGTTCAACGTAGGGCCGTTGAGCCTTCTGGTTCTCCGGCCCTCGGAGGTTAGAGAAATGTTTGCGCTCGGACTCGGCAAGATTAGACGCAAGCTCGCGTCTCGCAAGAGGGGCGGGCGATGAAGTTCAAATTCAGCAGGTACACGCTTCCCTTGATTTTCATAGCGATGATTCCGCTATGGTGGATCTTGGGGTTTGGCTTCTTTGTCTTCCATGCATCGTCTTTGTACATGGTTCTGCTACTCAAGCGCTCCATGCTTCCACGGGATGCCTTCCAACTCGCAGTGCTTGGGGTCGTTTCGGTCCTCTTCTTGTCGTTGGTATACAACGCCGTTGCAGTGGGCGTTGATTTGTCGCGGACTATTGCGGCGTTGAATAACCTGAGCGTGATGCTTGTTGGTTACTGCCATTACACCTACATAAAGTTTCTCTATTCGCGCGACGAGTATTGGGCTGTCAAGGTTTCCCGTACTCTTTGGAAGCTGTGCGGAATATCGATCGTTCTCGCTATTCCGCTATCCTATTTGGTGTTCTCAGGCAAGATGCAGGTGCTTGGCATTCCGACGCTGCTGGGCTTGGCGCTCCCGCCTATGGACAATCTGCTTGGTTTGTACCAGAAAGCAGACTTTGTAGCCCGCAACTGGTTTGACGGCGGCGACATGCCTCGTCTGATGATCCTCTCCACAAATGCCACGGCTAGTGCGGGGCTTATTGCCATTTCCAGTTTCATCGCCGCTGGCTTTGTCATCTCGCGGTACCGTTGGCTCGCATGGCTGTTTTTCGCACTGGCGCTGTTCACGATCGGCGCGACCCTTACGAGAGCGGCGCTTCTAGGAGCAAGCTTGGGCGTGCTCGTTATCGCTTTAGCTGTGGTCAACAGACGCTACTATGTGCTCCTGATGGCGTGCATACCGCTGGTTGCAGGCGCAGCAATGGTTTTTCTTCCGGATATCCTGGGTCGTGTCAACGATATGCGTGAAGGCTCATCAAACGCGAGATTCATTGCTTATCAGGCGTCATTCGATGAAGCTATGCGAGTGAATCCGTTCATAGGCTTGGGCGTAAAGCCTCGGGTAGACGACTTGGCCATTCCCATCGGATCGCACTCTACGGTCTTCTCCACGCTTGTCCGCGGCGGAGGGTTGGGCGCATCGGTCGCCTTCTTAGCCTTCTTCATCATTCCCTTCGTAAAGGGCGTGAAGTTGATGCTAAGGCTTATACGCAGATCTTCTGCCTTCGGAACTCTTCGCCCATACGCCATCGCGGCACTGGGAGGGTTGCCGTCATTCCTTGCGTATTGTGCGTTTCAGGATATCGATGTTTATGCGCCGATTACTGCGGTGTTCTTCACATACATGGCAGGCCTGATTCACTGGGCAGACCGATCAGGTGATCGCCCAAACGTCGTCGGAGCGGGTAATGTCTAAATCGTTCTATATTCCCTCGCTTGATGGAATGCGGGCGGTTGCTGTAATGATTGTTTTTGTAGGGCACGGTGCTTTGATCGGCGGTCCTTGGCCAGGACATCTTGGAGTTACGATTTTCTTCTTCCTCAGCGGATACTTGATCACCACGCTTCTGCGGCGAGAGTATGAAGCTTCGAGTCGCATCTCACTGCCGTCCTTCTACATGCGTCGCCTGATTCGAATCACGCCTCCGGCGTTGGTTTCGATAATCCTCTGCTCGCTGGCCGGCTTCCTGCTTCTTGTTCCATCGAATCAGAATGTGTGGGGTACCCTCGCCACGATTTTGAACTATACGAACTACTATATTGTTTACTCCGATGGTCACGGGGGTCTCCCGCCCGAGTCCAGTATGCTGTGGTCGCTAGCTGTCGAGGAGCATTTCTATCTGCTCTTCCCGGCGGCACTTTTGATCATGTTGCGTCGTCGACTGAGCTACAAGCGGGTTGCCTCTATCTTGTTGGTTGCTGTACTTCTTGCGCCGGTGTGGAGAGTCCTGCTTGCTCTAAATGGCGCTGGTTTTTACCGATTGTATACGTCGACTGACACTCGATTTGACGGTCTTCTTGCAGGTGCCGCCTTTGCATTGGTATGTAACCCGGTCATGGGAGACCGGCTGCCCTTCGAAGTGCGCGAGCGAGTTTTTATTCGATGGGTAATGCCGGCGGCGGTGGTCGCGCTTGCTCTATTATCTGTAGTGCCAAGGCCAGTGAGGGTCACCATCGCTGATACTCCGATCTACGCGCTACTGGCAGTTATTTTCTGGGGAATAATTGTTTTCCCTGAAAGAGGGCTGGCCAAGCTGCTGAATCATCGGTGGGTTATGCACCTGGGGGCCCTTTCCTATTCGATGTATTTGATGCATCGCCTGATCCTGGCGGTAGTTCACCAGCATCTTCCCAATCCGTTGATCTCCGACCTTGTTGCATTGATCATTACCCTGGTCACTGCGCAGGCAATCTATGCGGTAGTCGAGAAGCCCCTGGCGGCTTTGCGGCGAAGAATGGAGAGTCGGGCGCGCTAGATGAGGTTGCCACTGTCAGGGCGGCATTTGCACAAAAAAAGCGCCGCGGATGCGGCGCTCTTGTTGGGTTCTCAATCCGCGATCTTCTGGAGATTGTCGTAGAAGAACTTTAGATCCCGCTCCCCGGTGACACCGTAGAGTGAGTACTTGCGGCCTAGCATCGCTCCGCCATCCCGTACCAAAGGGTTCCAGACGAAGGTGGCGCGAGCCCGGTTGGACCTGGGGAGAATTGTATCGAAGGGAATCGATATGTAGATTCCTTTGTCGAAGCTCCCTTCTCCGAAGTCGCGGGCGGAAACATTTGTCTTGGTTGCGTAGGCGCCCATCGTGACCCCATTGTCGAATGAGCGCGCAAGGTTGACCGTGGCACCGTAGTCCCCAGCGAGATAGCGCCCTGCGCTCAGCGAGCCGACAATGCGTTGTTCCCGGTCGAACGAATAGTAGAAACTCGCGTGGCCCGTTGTGATTGTGTAGTCCCTGAGGCCGGCAAGTTGATCATAGTCGCGCTGCCTAACCCAGTTGACGTTTGCACTAACAGCCCATGACTCTCCCCAAGGGCGATAGAGAATCTCGCCTCCGACGCCGGCATACATCCACTCCAGGTAGCCGGCGTACGCCATTCCGTAGAAATCTCTTCCCAAAGTGCCAGCGGTCGTAAGCTGGAGGTTCGGTACGGTGAAGTCGGAGTCCGTCATGTACTGTCGCAGGTCCGTACGCACCCTAGGTAGCCTACTTGGAGCGTCGTACTTGAATTTATCGTAGTTGTTGAAAAGATTTGCGCTCACGGTGCCCGTGAGCCAAACATTTCTTGTAAAGAAGTAACTGCCTGTGTAGTTCGCTGCGACTTGATAAAGAATGAAACCATCTGGCCCGCCGACGTTCTGCTGGTATCCCACGTTAAAGCCGCCACCGTAGGGCGCGCGTGGTGCTTCGTAGACAGTTTCACGTTGAGCGGAGGAGGGAGGCAATGCCTCAACTCCCAGCTTCAAACTGTTTAGGTCGCTGCGCTGCTCGACATAGTCAACGAAGTGCTCGCGGCTCAAACTTGTCTCGATGACGGGCATCCCGAGGCGAACGGTAGCGAACGTGAACCAGTCGATGGACGAGTCAAGCTCGTTGTGCAGGATGCGAGACCCACGTCCTATGCCCTCTGCAGCATGAAGATAGCGCACCTGTTGGCCAGTGATAATTACCTCAGCGTCGCTTGCGCTGATCTTATCTACTCGGAAACCTGCATTCTTGCGAAGACGATCCGCGATAGCGGCCCAATCAGCGCTCTCCGTCTTGGATTCTGGCGCCTCGTTTCCTTGTTCCAACTGCGTGTTTCCAGTGGCACTCGCAACCGCCGATGAGGAATGGCGGGTAGTACGAATGGCCTCAGGAGCTGGATCAAATGGCTTTTTAGCAGAAGGCGCGTGGCCGGGATTTCCGCGAAGCGATAGAGCTACCATCAGTGCGTCCCCACGCTCCCACGCTGCTGTGAATTGGATTTGTGGGGTGATGCTATAGACGACACCTACGTTGACGGGTGTTGTTTGCCGCAGGTTGTTGTCCTTGGGTTCGTTTTTGTAGTCGTTGCCATCGTACTCAACCTTGACAAGCAATGGCTCCCAAGGTGTCTGATAACTTACACCGCCGAATACGCCGACTCGTCCTCGAAACATTGAACTCAAACCGAACTTGCCGGCATTGTTAATGTTGCTCGTAGGAACCGGCCTTGTATCGAATCGATCATCGATCGCACCGAGGGGATTGCTGAGATCTCCCCGGTTGCCGATGTAGCCAGTCGCTAGCCCAACGCTTGCGTCGATAGGGCCGAAGCGCTTGTTTGCGACGAGGTATTCACTGGAGAACAAGCCTGTTCCGCCGAGGTCTCGCACGCCGAATGCGACCTCCGGCATCCAACGAGACTCTTCCCACAGGCGAAGCTTTACGTCGATCGATTTGTCTTTGTAGTTCTGGTCACCGGCGATTGAGCCGTACAACCTGTTGGACACATTGATGTAGCGGAACGATCCCTCCAGCCATGGGAATGGCTGCATCGTGATGTTGTAGCGGCTGTAAGGCGAGTTGTGCGAGGCAGTAAAGCTGATCTCGCCGTCATCGGCCATGCGAGCACTCGGCGTCTGCAACAAGCCCATGCCGCCCCATTCGCTTGCTGTAGCGGGCGGCGCTTCCTGCGCATGCAGGCAGGCGGATGTCGCCAATGCCAATGCTGAGAAGGCCAGGGTAGCGAAATGTCTGGAACGGGCATGCATCAAGGTGCTACTCGCGGATTGGGCAGCGGCTGCGTCGCGAGGAAGGCGGCGAACTGCGTGTTGAACTCTGGATCGATGTCGTTCATCAGCTTGGCGGCGATGGGGACATAGATCGTTCCGCCGGGGGCGACGGCCTGCAGGTCTGCGCGATTCCATAGCGCAATACCGATGATCTGTACGTGTCCATCCGGCTGGATCACGTAGACGTCATCTTTGTCTGCCACGCGGTTCGATGGGCAGGCAGCCAGATAATGGGTGACATCCGCAGTAGGTAGATGCGGAAGCTCGCAGGCCTGATCCAGCGCGCCCATGACGCGCACGGTGTCTGGTCTGGCGGGGTACTTCACTATGTCCGACGGCATTGCGACAGGGTTGGATGCTTTGCGCGTCTGCATCAGCCGGGGCTCGAGCTCTGCCGGCACCCGGCCAGTTGCTGGAAGGTCGGTCAGTTGCCTTGAAAGGCTGGAGGCTAGCCTGCTGATGGCGTCGTTCTCGCTCTGCTGCAGCACCTTCAGGTCGTAGAGCAACCCGGCCTTGAGGCGTACCTGTTGGACGCGCGCGCTTTCGCGCAGCAGCGAGGCACCCGTGACGTAGCTGTCCGGCCTGGGCATGGCGGCGATCAGGGCATCCGCCAGGCGCGCTCCTGCAGGCAGGGCGTATACGCCCGGCGCATTGACCGCGCCCTCAACGGTAACTTCTACCGTATCGGTCACGGGCTGCGCCGCAGCCTCATGTGCGATGAAGAAGGGCAGGGTGGAACACAGGATCAGGCAGTAGCGCAGCATGGTCATTGGCCAGGGCGGAAGGGTTTGAGCTGCTCGATCTCCACGGCATAGCCGGGGGCGAGGTACTGGCGGCTCTTCCAGATGAACCCGGAGCGCTCATCCACCCAATAGATATTCGTCTCTCGGAAACCAGGACCGGAGAGCTTCTCTTCATAGCGCACCAGACTGAGTGGGCGTTCCAGGATGACCACCTTCTCGGGGCCGACCTTCGTGAGCGTGCCCGTCACCGGTACGCTCATTTGATATGCCGGGATCCAGTCGTACTCGCGCTGCACGCGGGCAGTGCCCTGCAGTGCACCGAGATCATCGAATGGCGATGGCCCGGTGATGCGCGCGGCGTAGCTGCGGCCGATGCCCGAGGTCGCACTGACCAGGCCGTTGCCCTGCAGGTAGAAGACTGCGTCGCCGCCGGCGATCCATGCTTGGCGCCCTGCATCCACGAACCCGAGCACGAGGACGCCATTGACGTCCGGTGCGCGCAACTGCAGCTGCGGGAAGCGCACAGCTGCGACCTGTGCGGGGGTCGCGCTCGGCTTGGAAATGAAGATCAGGCGCAGCGCGTCGGCGCTGGAACGGCTCACGGTCGTGCAGCTGCTGGTCAAGGCGGCAAGGGCCACCAGCGCAGCGATGCCAATGGCGCGGCCCCACCCGCCACGCGCGTTGAAGCGCGTGGCGTCATGCTGCATAGGACCCATGTTAGTTCCCGACTTCGCTCTCGGTACGAGCGGCGGTGTAGAGGATGTTGGTGAACGGCAGCAGCTGGTTCACGAAGCGGTTCCAGCGCGTTACGCCTGCGGCGCCCACGAACACCACGTCGCCGGGCTGCAGCATGAACTGGCTGCCCACGGCGAATGCGGTGGGTGAACGGGCTTCCAAGTGGTAGATCACCGACGGCGCCTTCTGCAGGTCCTTCGACCCGCGGATGACATACACCGCATTGCCATTCGAGGTGGCCTGGGTGAGGCCGCGGGCGCGGCCGATCGCCTGGTTCAGCGAAATGTCGGACGTGCGGAAGCTGAAGGCACCGGGCTGGGTGACTTCACCCACGACGAAAATCTCTTTCCGATCCAGATACGGCACGTAGATCGAGTCGCCGTTCTTCAGGTAGATCGGTCGGCCGCCATGCTGGCGGGCGACGGTTTCGATGTCGATCGAGTAGGTGACGCCGTCGCGACTGAGCTGGATGCCGGAAAGATCGGCCTGGCTGGCATTGAGGCCGGCCTGGCTGATCGCATCGGAGAGCGTGAGCGGCGTTGTCGTCAGCGGGACCGAGGTCGAGCGCTCGGCAGCACCGGTGATCCAGACGCGCTGGCTGGCGTAGGTCAGCACCGAGGTATCCACCTGCGGCGCCTCGATGTACTTGGCCAACCGCTGGGTGATTTCCGCGCGAAGCTCTACCGGGGTCTTGCCGGCCGCCTGCACTTTGCCGATGTACGGGTAGAAGAGGGTGCCGTCGCCCTGCACCAGTCGCCCGGCCAGGTTGCCTTGCTGCTGCGAACCGGCAGGCACGGTCAGCTCCGGGTGGTCCCACACGGTGATGTACAGCATGTCACCGGGGCCTACACGGTAGGGCTCGGCCTGATAATCCAGCAGTGCAGCCGGCAGTACCTGTTCGGCCTGGGACGCATCGTTCATGGCGATAAGCTTCGGCGTGATCGGGATCATCTCAAGGCGACCGTCTTCGCTGGAGCGGTTCGCTGAAACGTCGCTGTGGCGCAGGTGTTGGCCGGGGGCCAGCATACAGCCGGACAGGAGCAGGGTCGCCGCGATGGCGGCCGGCAGGCACAGGGGCTTCATCATCATCTTCGTCAAGGTTTTACGGCAGGCATAAAAAACCCTCGCCAAGCTGGGCCCGGCGAGGGCTTGAGTGCGGAACTAAGAGCGATTAACCGCCCGTGCCGCCGGTACCACCCGTGCCGCCGGTGCCGCCCGTACCACCGGTGCCGCCCGGGCCGCCGGGGCCACCGGGGCCACCTTCGTTGCCGCCCGGATCGTTTTCACCGCTCGAGCTGTCGCCGCCGATGCTGTACAGCACGGCTGCCGCTGCAATGGAGGCACCGACGGTTGCTACGACTGCGGTGGTGGAGTATGCGGAGGCTTCGGCGCCTGCCACTTCGGTGGCGGTTTCCGGCTCAGCAGCGGGGGCGTCCTGGGGGGCAGCCATCACCGGAGAGGCGGACAGGCCCACCAGGGCCAGCACTGCGATCGTCTTCTTAAACATGAGGGGTCTCCTACTCCGTTAGGGAAAATAGCCCGTCTATGGTGACCAGCCGGGAAGCAAGAGTCAACCCACACTGAATGAGGGGAGGCCGTTGCACCAGATTGCAAGCAGGCCAGCGGCCGCCGATGATGAAACCCGCCCAAGGTGGGCCGCCTGTGGAGGCATGATGAGGACTGCATCCGTGAACATGCGCCGGTCGGGCGTGCCGCTGCTCTTGATTGCCGCCAGCCTGGCCGCATGTTCCACCTCGGAGCGCCTGGGCGATGCCCAGGTAAGGCCCATGGACCGACCGGAATGCCAGGTCGGCAGCCAGCGACGCGATCTGGATGCCGGAGTGCCGGTGCTGATCGGTGGCACGGGGTGCCGCGGCAATCCGGACGCGACGCAACCGCTTAACCGACAACCGGCCAACGCCGTGGAGCTGGGTAGAAAGCATGACTGAAGCAACACCGGTAGCCGCCGTGCGGCTGGACGTGTGGCTGTGGGCCGCACGGTTTTTCCGGACCCGCAGCCTGGCCAAACAGGCGGTGGAAACCGGCAAGGTGGACGTGGCCGGGCAGCGTCCGAAATCCTCGCGCGCGGTGCGCGTGGGCGAAGCCCTGCAGATCAGCCGGGGCGATGAAGTGTTCGAGATCGAGGTCCGTGGCCTGAGCGATATGCGCGGCCCGGCACCGGTGGCGCAGCAGTTGTATGTCGAAAGTGAAGCGTCGCTGGCTCGCCGCGCGGAGGTGCGCCTGCAGCGTGCGGCGGCGAAGAACGGTTACCTGCCGCCGGAGCACAAGCCGGACAAGCGTGCGCGTCGATTGATCCGTGCGCTGGGCGATCTGGACGCGCTGTGAGGGGCGCCCTGCAGAAATGAAAAGACCGGGCCAGTGGGCCCGGTCTTCGTGTGTGCCTGCGACGGCGGATCAGCGCAGGTCGTAGCGGTCCAGCTCCATCACCCGCGCCCAGGCAGCGACGAAGTCGCGAACGAACTTCTTCTCGCCGTCCGCGCTGGCATAGACCTCGGCCAGTGCACGCAACACCGAGTTCGAGCCGAACACCAGGTCCACGCGGCTGCCGCTCCAGCGCTGCGCGCCGGTGCTGCGGTCGCGGCCGCTGTAGCCATCGCCGTTGGCCACCCACTGCGTGCGCATGTCGAGCAGGTTGACGAAGAAGTCGTTGCTCAACGTGCCGACGCGATCGGTGAACACGCCGTCCTGGCTGCCGCCGACGTTGGTGCCGATCACGCGCAGGCCACCGACCAGTGCGGTCATTTCCGGGGCGGTCAGCGTGAGCAGCTGTGCGCGGTCGATCAGCAGCGCCTCGGCAGGCACGGTGTAACGGCCCTTGACGTAGTTACGGAACCCATCGGCGTACGGTTCCAGCACCGCGAACGAGTCCACATCGGTCTGCGCCTGGCTGGCATCGGTGCGGCCCGGGTTGAACGGCACGCTGACCTCATGGCCACCGGCCTTGGCCGCCTGCTCGACGCCGACATTGCCGGCCAGCACGATCAGATCGGCCAGCGACACCTGAGCACCGCCATCGCCCTTGAAGCCGCTCTGGATCTTCTCCAGCGCGGCCAGCACCTTGCCCAGCTGCTGCGGCTGGTTGACCGCCCAGTCCTTCTGCGGGGCCAGGCGCACGCGCGCACCATTGGCGCCACCGCGTTTGTCCGAACCGCGGAAGGTGGACGCCGACGCCCACGCGGTGGAGACCAGCTCACCTACGCTCAGCCCGGCCGCAGCAATCTGCTGTTTCAGCGAGGCGATGTCCTGCGCGCTGATCGTGGCCTGGGGGGCTGCCGGCACCGGGTCCTGCCAGACGAATTCTTCGGCCGGAATCTCCGGCCCCAGGTAGCGTGCGCGCGGGCCCATGTCGCGATGGGTCAACTTGAACCACGCACGGGCGAAGGCATCGGCAAAGGCCTGCGGGTCGGCCAGGAAGCGACGCGAGATCTTTTCGTACGCCGGGTCCACCCGCAGCGACAGGTCGGTGGTGAGCATGGTCGGGTGATGCTTCTTCGACGGATCGTGCGCAGCGGGAATGATCGCCTCGCTGTCCTTGGCTACCCACTGGTGCGCACCGGCCGGGCTCTTGGTCAGCTCCCACTCGTGGCCGAACAGGATCTCGAAGAAGTCGTGGCTCCACTGCGCCGGTGTGCGCGTCCAGGTCACTTCCAGGCCACTGGTGATGGTGTCGCCGCCCTTGCCGGTGCCGAATCGGTTGGCCCAGCCCAGGCCCTGGCTTTCCAGCCCGGCCGCTTCTGGTTCCACATCGACGTTGTCGGCCGGGCCGGCGCCGTGGGTCTTGCCGAAGCTGTGCCCACCTGCGATCAGGGCGACGGTTTCCTCATCGTCCATGGCCATGCGGCCGAAGGTATCGCGGATGTCGAATGCTGCCTTGAGCGGATCGGGGTTGCCGTCCGGGCCTTCCGGATTGACGTAGATCAGGCCCATCTGCACGGCGGCCAGCGGGTTCTCGAGATCGCGTGAGTGGATGTCGCCGTCCGCGTCGTCATCGGAGACCAGCACACCGTGGTCTTCCTGCACGCCTTCGGAGCCGTGCGCATACCGCACGTCGCCGCCCAGCCAGGTGGTTTCGCGGCCCCAGTACACGTCCTGGTCCGGTTCCCAGGTATCGGGGCGGCCGCCGGCGAAGCCCAACGTCTTGAAGCCCATCGATTCCAGTGCGACGTTGCCGGTCAGCACCAGCAGGTCGGCCCAGGAGATCGCCTGGCCATACTTCTGCTTGATCGGCCACAGCAGGCGGCGGGCCTTGTCCAGGCTGACATTGTCTGGCCAGCTGTTGAGCGGTGCGAAGCGCTGCTGGCCGCGGCCGGCGCCACCCCGGCCATCGCCGATGCGGTAGGTGCCGGCGCTGTGCCAGGCCATGCGCACGAACAGGCCGCCGTAATGGCCGAAGTCGGCCGGCCACCAGTCCTGCGAGTCGGTCATCAAGGCCTTGAGGTCGGCCTTGAGCGCGGCGTAATCCAGGCCCTTGAAGGCCTCGGCGTAATCGAAGGTGTCATCCAGCGGATGCGAGCGGCTCGAGTGCTGGTTGAGCAGATCCACCCGCAGCTGCTTGGGCCACCAGTCCCGGTTGGTGGTGGCATCGCCGACGAGGGCGTGGTTGAACGGACACTTGGCTTCGCTTTTCATGGGTATCTACCTGTGGACTGGCGAACGTGGAGACCACCGGCGCGGGGGAGGCGATGGCGACGTCGGGTAACGTGGCACCTGCACGTGCGGCGCGTGGGGCGGCGCGATGTGAAGGCATACGTCCACGTTAGGCACTGCCGTTCATTCAGTAAATTCGAATGAATCAACCGATGTGATAGGCGCAGGCTATTTCGCGTCTCGCCCTCAGCGCTTGCCGAACAGCCCGCCACCGAGCTTGAGCAGATCGCCGACGCCCAGCTGGCCGTCGCCGTCCTGGTCCAGCACGGAGGTCAGCAGGCCACCGCTGTTGGCGCTCTGCGCTTCCTGGCCGAGGGCCTGGCTGAGCTGACCCGGGCTGGCGTTGCCGCCGCTGGCGAAGCGCTGGGCCAGATAGGACATAACGATGGGGGCGAGGATGGCGAGCAGCTGGCTGGTCTTGCTGCTGTCCAGCCCGGTGGCCTGACTCAGGCCTTGGGTGGCGCGGTCGGTATTGCCACCGAAGACGTGGCCAAGGATGCCGGCGCCGTTGGTCGCATTGCCGCCGCCACCGCCGAGCACGCTGCCTAGCAGCCCGCCCAGATCGAAGCCGCCGCCGCTGGCCGGCGCGTGGTCGCGCTGCAGGGCGCCGAGCAGGGCCTGCGCGCCTTGGGGTTCCTGGGCATTGCGGCCCATCGCGCCCAGCAAGAGGGGCAGCGCCGCCCCGATGGCGCCACTGGCCTGGTTCTGATCGATGCCCAACTGCTGGGATACCTGCTGCAGGCCTTGGCCCTGCTGCAGTTGCTGGAACAGGGACGCGGCAAGCGATTCGGTATTCACGGCGGACTCCAGGGCAGGGATGGGGACCGCCCGAGCATAGCGCCGCGTTCACTACGGGAATGCGAAGAATTCACGCGGGCCCGCGCGCGCACCCGACCAACGGTCGGGTGCTACCGGCTCTGCGGGGAGCCGGCCAGCAGCCGGCACTACCGGATCGTCAGAGCAGTGTCTTCAACCGGTACAGCGCTTCCAGTGCCTGCTTCGGGGTCAGCTCGTCCGGATCGATCGCGGCCAGCGCGTCCTGGGCAGCGGTGTTGGGCGCGTTGAACAGCCCGAACTGCTGCGGTGCATCCAGCGCCTGCGCGGCCACCACGGCGGACTGCGTCTCGTGGCTGCGCTGTTCCAGCTCGGCCAAGCGACGTCGCGCCTGGGCGACGGTCGATTTCGGCAGGCCAGCCAGTGCGGCCACCTGCAGGCCGAAGCTGCGGTTGGCCGGGCCATCCTTCACGGCGTGCATGAACACCAGCGCGTCGCCGTGCTCCACCGCATCCAGGTGCACGTTGGCGATGCCGCTGGCGCCGCCTTGGTGCTGTTCGTCGGCCAGGGCGGTCAGTTCGAAATAGTGCGTGGCGAACAGCGTGTAGCAGCGATTCTGGTAAGCCAGATGGCGTGCGACCGCATCAGCCAGCGCCAGGCCGTCGTACGTGGACGTGCCGCGGCCGATCTCGTCCATCAGCACCAGCGACTGTGCGCTGGCGTGGTGCAGGATGTAGCTGGTCTCGGCCATCTCGACCATGAAGGTCGATTGCCCGCGGGCCAGATCGTCGCCGGCGCCGATACGGGTCAGGATGCGGTCGATCGGGCCGATCACCGCACGGCTGGCCGGCACGAAACTGCCGATATGGGCCAGCAGCACGATCAGTGCGTTCTGGCGCATGTAGGTGGATTTACCGCCCATGTTCGGGCCGGTGATCACCAGCATGCGGCGGTCCGGATGCAGGTCCAGGTCGTTCGGTTCGAACGGCTGCTCGCGTACCGCTTCGACCACCGGGTGACGCCCGCGCTCGATCTTCAGGCAGGGCGCGGTCTCCAGTTCCGGGCGCGCCCAGTCCAGCGCCTGCGCACGCTCGGCGAAACCGGCCAGCACGTCCAGTTCGCTCAATGCCGCCGCGCACTGCTTGAGCGGCTCAAGCCCGCTGGCGAGGATGTCCAGCAACTGCTCGTACAGGAACTTCTCGCGGCTCAGCGAGCGCTCGCGTGCGGACAGCACCTTGTCCTCGAAGGACTTCAGTTCCTCGGTGATGTAACGCTCGGCATTGGTCAGCGTCTGGCGGCGCGTGTAATGCACCGGCGCCTTCTCCGACTGGCCCTTGCTGATTTCGATGTAATAGCCGTGCACGCGGTTGTAGCCGACCTTGAGCGTGGCGATGCCGCTGCTGATGCGCTCGCGCTGTTCCAGATCGATCAGGAACTGGTCCGCATGCGTGGAGAGGCGGCGCAGCTCATCGAGCTCGGCGTCGTACCCTTCGGCGATGACGCCGCCATCGCTGAGCTTCAGCGGCGGGGTCGGGGCGATCGCGCTGGCCAGCAGGTGCGCGCATTCGTCATGCGAGCCCAGCGCATCGTGCAGGGCGATCAGGCGCGGCGAGTCCAGGGGGGCGAGCACCGCGCGCACGTCCGGCAGCAGGCCCAGGCCGTCACGCAACGTGGAGAAATCGCGCGGGCGCGCCGAGCGCAGGGCCACGCGGGTAAGAATGCGTTCCAGATCGCCCAGGGCGCGGAAGGCATCGCGTACGTCGCTGTCGGCGCCGCGGTCGATCAGCGTGGCGACCGCATCGTGGCGGTGCACCAGCACCTCGCGCAGGCGCAACGGGCGGTGCAGCCATCGCCGCAGCAGGCGACCGCCCATCGGCGTCACGGTGGTGTCGAGCACACCGAGCAGGGTGTTGCGGGTATCGCCATCCACGCGCGTATCCAGCTCCAGATGGCGGCGCGTGGCCGCGTTCATGGCGATGGCTTCGCTCGCGGTTTCGGTGGCGATCGCGGTGAGGTGCGGCAGGCGTTGCTTCTGGGTTTCTTCGACATAGCCGAGCAGGGCGCCGGCGGCGGCGGTGGCGCGCGGCTTGTCGTCGATGCCGAACCCGGTCAGGTCGTGCAGTTTGAAGAAATTCAGTAGCTGGCGGCGGCCGCTGTCGGCATCGAACAACCAGGGCGCACGGCGCCGGATGCCGCTGCGGTACTGAAGGAAGGCCGGCCAGTTTTCTTCATCGGGCACCAGCAGCTCGGCCGGTTCCAATCGCGCGAGCTCGGCTTCCAGCGCATCGTCCGAATCGACTTCGTTGACCAAAAAGCGGCCGCCGGCCAGATCGGCCCAGGCCAGGCCGTAGCCGTGCTTGCCGCGCGACAGCGCCATCAGCAGCGTATCGCGGCGCTCGTCCAGCAGCGCTTCGTCGGTTACGGTGCCGGGGGTGACGATGCGCACCACCTTGCGTTCCACCAGGCCCTTGGCCAGCGCCGGGTCGCCGATCTGCTCGCAGATCGCCACCGACTCGCCCAGGGCGACCAGACGCGCCAGATAGCCTTCGTAGGCGTGGACCGGGACGCCGGCCATCGGGATCGGCGCGCCGCCGGAGCTGCCGCGCTGGGTCAGGGTGATGTCGAGCAGCCGCGCCGCCTTGCGGGCGTCGTCGTAGAACAGCTCATAGAAGTCGCCCATCCGGAAGAAGAGCAGCAGGTCCGGGTAATCGGACTTGGCGGCGAAGAACTGCTTCATCAGCGGGGTGTGTTCGGGCGAGGCCTTGGTGCTGCTGTTCTTTTGTTTTGAATCAGTGGCTTGCAATGGAGTGCGTCTCGGTCGGTGAACGCGGGTTGCCGTCGAAGGCGGCAAGTAACGGGATTGTTTGTTGCGATGGTGCTGCGACGGCTCGTCGGGAGCCAAAGATCGTGTTGCGACGCCAATCGGGACGCGGACGATGATGCCAAAAAATGGTGCGACGGGCCGCGCCACACGGCGCGAGGTCACCAAGTTTAGTCTGACCCGCCAGCAGGTGATGGAGCTTTCGGTACGTCGTATCCCTGTCCATGGGGCGCAGCCAAGCCCGCCAGGGTCGTCGAACGTGCGGTGGACAAGGGCGGCAAGGCTTATGGCGTGCTGATCGGGAGCCAAGGCGCCCCGTGAGGGCGGGCTGGTGGGCAGTGTTCAAGGGAGAAGGGGCCCGCGCCCAATCATTTCTCCCATCCGTGTCAATACGCTATCGTCTGAGCGCCGCCACGACGTCGGCTCGCCAAGGAATGCTCATGCGCTGGACTTCGTTTGCTGTTGCCTCCCTGCTCGCCGTGGCCGGCTCCGCTTCTGCCGCGCAAGGAGAGGTTTGCCTCGCCGCTGAACAAATCACACCGGCCGGGGTCATGACCCCCTTCAGTGACAGCACCGTCTTCCAATGCAAGTCGGTTGGCCAAGTGACCGTTCCGCAGCTGTATGCGAAAGGGTGGAAGGTTGTGTCGGTGTTCCCGCAGAGCACCATGGATCCAGCCAAGCCCGGAATGGTCACCGTACTCTGGACCATGGTCGTCGAAAAAGACTGATCTGCCGGTGCCGACAGCTTGGCGTGTGCCGGGGGCGCCGTCAGGCATTTCGGTCCCAGTATCCGGACCCCTGACCCTCACGTCGGACTGGCGAGCAGGGCCACAACTACCCGTCGGCTCGATGGGCGCGTCGCGCAGCCGGTCAGTCCGTGCGCAGCTGCAAGGCGGGATGGGCGGCGAATACCTCCATGATGATGTCGAAATAGGTCTGGCCGACGCCGCGTTCCAGCGCGTCCAGCTGGGTGGCGATTCCCGCGGCATTGAACATGCCGGGGCGCGCCTGTTTTTCCTGCAGCCAGGCACGGGTGGCCGCCACTCCGAGCGCGGCGCGGCTGTGTGCGATGTGCGTCCAGTGCACGGTGGCGGATGCGTGCCCGGCCAGTGCGCCATAACCGCCGTAGAGCAGGTCATCCAACGCATCCAGGCTGGGGCCAAGTTCCCAGTCCTCGTTGGCCATGAACACGCGGTTGATCTCGGCGTAGAAGCCGGCGATGTCGTCGATGGCGCTTCCGTCCAGCACCAGGGTGGGTCCGGTCATGCCCGGGTCCGTGCGTGGAGGGGCCGCGTGCACCGGGCGATGGTTGTCGAGGGCAGGGCGGTGTCATGCATCGGCAGCAGTCCTCATGATGCGTTGGGTGGGTGATCGTCCGGGACGCGACATCGTCGGTCACCCTCGCGGGTTCCAGTGATCGATTGTGTGCGCAACAGGGTGATGCACGGCGCTTTGCCATCCAATGAATGCCCGGGTATCCACTTCGGCGTCCCGTTCGACGCGTTAGACGACCTGCACACGGCGGCAAGCTCCGTCGGGTGGATGGCTGCGGCCTGAACGCCCCCACGTGCCTTGACGCAGTGTCGACGCGAATTCACCCGGGCTTGCCGCAGGCAGGCAGACACTCGGCCCATGTTCCATAAACAGGGATCGACCATGAAGACGAGCATCCGCGTGTTGTGCCTGGGTAGTTTGCTGGCGGTGTCGGCAGTGGCTGGCGCACAGACCTACGGCCCCAAGGACGAAGGACGCCGCTTCAATGACGGCAGCAAGGTCGTCTGCCACAACGTCGAGGTCCAGCGTAATTCCAAGGATCCCAATCGCATCACCGGCACGGCGACAGGTGCGGTGGTCGGTGGTCTGCTTGGCAACCAGGTGGGCGGCGGCAACGGCAAGAAGCTGGCCACCGTTGCCGGTGCCGTGGCAGGCGGCGCAGCCGGGCGCCAGATCCAGGGCAACCAGCAGTCCAAGAACGGTGACCGCGTGGTCGAGCGTCGCTGTGAGCGTCAGTACCGTTGATTGGTCGCAGTCGCAGCAGCCTTCGCTGTCGCGCCCGCGGTGATGAAATCAGATGGCGGCCTCCGGGCCGCCATTTTCATGGGCCGTGATACGGCGCAGCGTTGAATGCCTTGGTTCGCACGCAGCCGAGCTGGCCGTTCAAGGGCGTGATCACCGCAGCGGCGGACTGCCTGCCAATGTGCGCGCGCCGGTGATGATCATCCGCAGCATCTGGGTCAGCTGCTCGATCAGTTCCGGATCTTTCTCCGGCGGCAGGTCGACCGCCGTAGCGCCCATCGCAAACACCAGCCGGGTGATCGCCTTGGAGGCCAGCGCCGGTTCGTGCAGGCGCGCGCCGTCGGCGGCGGCCAGGCGGATCAGATCCACCCGCAACTCGTCTTCGAAGTAGTTCAGTTCGCGGTCGACCGCGTGCTTGAACGCATCCGAACCCGCGGTGCCCTCTCGCAGCAGCACGTGCAGCAGCCGATCATCGGCGCGCAGCTGTTCCATGAAGGTCTCCACCGAGAGGCGGATCACGCTGCGGTCGGAGGAGGCTGCCCGCTGGCGGGCCTCGCCGATGATCGTGCGCAGCGAGCGCCCGGCCAGGTCGATCAGGGCCACGGTCAACTCGTCCATGTCGCGGAACTGGCGGTAGAACGAGTTCGGGGCGATCCCGGCTTCACGCGCGACCTCGCGCAGGCTCAGCGTGGAGACGCTGCGGTGCGGCCCGATCAGGGCCAACGCAGCGGCCAGCAGATCCTCGCGCGAGATCGAGGCTTTGCGCGCGGGATGGGCGTCGTCGGAGGCGGGCAGGGGCAGGTCTGGGGAGGTCATCAGGGGCAGCGCGGTCAAGTCCCTGAATCATAGCCCGTCCCGGCAATATACAACTGTATACACAGTCGTATGCTCGGCCGTATAGTGCACAGCATGAGCACCGTCCCGCGCATTGCCGCCCGCCGTCACGCCGCCAGCCCCCGCCGCTGGGTCTCCGAGGAGCTGTTCGACTTCTGGGGAACCCGCCTGCATCCGCTGTGGACCTTGCGCCGCCCGTTGGCCCGGCTGGTGTCGCGCACGGCCGAGAGCGCGGATGCGGTGACCCTGGTGCTCACGCCCAACCGCCATTTCCGCGGCCTGCTGCCGGGCCAGCACGTGACCCTCGGCGTGGAGGTCGACGGGCGCCGCCTGTCGCGCAGCTACAGCCCGACCGTGTTGGCCGATGGGCGGCTGGCCATTACCGTCAAGGCGATTGCCGGCGGCGCGGTCAGCCAGCATCTGGCCGGTGCCGCGGCGATCGGTGAGGTGTTCGAGCTCGGCCAGGCGTTCGGTGAGATGACCTTGCCGACGCCCTCCAGCGAACGCCTGCTGCTGTTGGCCGCTGGCAGCGGCATCACCCCGATGCGCGCGCTGCTGCGCCAGCTTGATGGCGCCGGGATGCCCGGCCCGGTGGACCTGGTGTACTGGGCACGCCGCCGCGAGGAACTGTGTTTTGCCGATGAGCTGGCCGCCCTCGCGGCACGCCATCCGTCGTTCACGCTGCACATCGCGTTGACCCGCGATCCGGCGGCGCCTGCCTCGCGTGTCGATGCGTTCGCGTTCGACGCACTGGGCGATCTGAGCAGCGCCCGTGCGCTGGTATGCGGCCCGGGTGGCTTCGTCGATGCAGCGCATGCGCGCCTGCAGGGCCAGGTCGCCTCGCTGCAGTCCGAAGCGTTTACCCCGCCGGTCCTGCCCGAGGCCGAGAGCGGCACGGTGCAGGTCGAGTTGCGCCGCAGCGGGCGCACGCTCTCCTTGCCGCGCGGCACCTCGCTGCTGCAGGCGCTGGAAGCCGAAGGGCTGCGCCCGGCCAGTGGCTGCCGGATGGGCATCTGCAATACCTGCGTCTGCGGCAAGGTGTCCGGCGTTACCCGCCACACCCTCACCGGTGAACACGCGGCCGAACCGGCCACGCAAGTGAAGCTGTGCGTGAACAGCGCCAGCACCGACCTGATCCTGGAGCTGTGACCATGTCTTCCGTGCACAATCGCGCGCTGTCCCCGGCCGAACTGCAGGCCTTCGGCGATGAACTCGATGCCCTGCGGGCGCGCCATCTGGCCACGCTGGGTGCGCGCGATGCGCGCTATATCCGCCGCGTCGTGGCGGCGGTGCGCTGGACCGGCGTGGCTGGCCGCGCGCTGCTGTTCCTGGGGGCGTTCGTACACAGCGTGCTGATTCCGGCATGGATCGCCGGCGTGGTGATGCTGGCGCTGTCCAAGATCCTGGAAAACATGGAGCTGGCGCACAACGTCATCCATGGCCAGTACGACTGGATGGGCGATCCGCAGCTGCAGGGCAGCACCTATGAGTGGGACATCGTCGGCACCGCCGACAACTGGCGCAAGACCCACAACTTCCGCCACCACACCTACACCAACGTACGCGGGCTGGACGACGATATCGGCTACGGCCTGCTGCGGATCTTCCCCGAGCAGCGCTGGCGCCCGTTCTACCTGATGCAGCCGGTGGTGGCGGTGGTGTTCGCGCTGCTGTTCGAATGGGGCATCGCGATACAGGACCTTCGCCTGGGTCGCGTGTTCGCCGGCAAGATGACGCTGCGTCAGCTGGGCGCGCAGTTCCGTCCAGTCGGCCGCAAGATGGGCAAGCAGATGTTCAAGGACTACCTGCTGTTCCCGGCGCTGGCCGGCCCGTTCTTCCTGCCGGTGCTGCTGGGCAACGTGGTGGCCAACCTGATCCGCAACGTGTGGACCTACGTCATCATCTTCTGCGGCCACTTCACCGCCGACGCGGAGACCTTCCCGAAGGAATGCGTGCGCGATGAAAGCCGCGGCCACTGGTACCTGCGCCAGCTGCGCGGCTCGTCCAACCTGACCGGCGGCAAGCTGATGAATGTCATGTCGGGCAACCTCAGCCACCAGATCGAGCACCACTTCTACCCGGACATCCCGGCCAACCGCTATGCCGCGATCGCCGTGGAAGTGAAGGACATCTGCGCGCGCTACGGCCAGCACTACAACACCGGTTCGCTGCCGCGGCAGTTCGGCCAGGTGATGTGGCGGATCGTGCGCCATGCCTTCCCGAGCAAGCCCGGCCGCGCACGGGCACTGCCGGCGGTGGGTGAGGCCAGCCGGCAGCCCGGCTGAGCCGGGCTAGAGCGGCAGTTCCAGCTGCAGGCGCAGCAGCGGGGATGCCCTGCGCTGGCGCCGCAGCTGCTCGGTACCGTCTTCGCTGACCCGCTCCTGCCCCGTGTGCAGCGCCCGGTGCAGCGCGTTGTTGAGGCTCAGCCGCAGCTTGCTGCCTGCGCGCAGCGACCACAGCGAGTACAGGTCCAACTCGCGCCCGTACGCACTGATCTCGAACTGGCCGGGGCTGACCTGCACCGTGCCGCCGGTGCGGTAGGTGTAACTGCCGCCGACCGTCCAGCCGGTGCGGATCTCGTAGTCCGCGCCCAAGGTGCCGCTGAAGCGCACCTGCTCATCAAGACGGTTGTCCGGACCGGGCACATCATCCACGCGCGAATCGTTGGCGGTCGCATTGAAACGCACCGCCACGGCCGGCGCGCCTGCGATCAACTGCGGCAGACGGAATGCCGTATCCATCTCCAGCCCCCAGGTCATCGCGGTGCCGCCGTTGACCGGCGTGGCCACCCAGCGCCCGTCCTGCAGATGCGTTTCAGTGCGGATCACCTCACTGATCCGGCGCGCATAACCGCCGATGCTGAGCTGCGCGCCGTCCTTGCCGTAGGTTTCGTAGGACAGGTCCACGCCGGTCGCCAGTTCGGGCCGCAGCGCCGGGTTGCCGCGTTCGTCGGGGTTGAGCGGGCGGTTGTTGGTCGAGGTGTACGGGCGCGGGATCAGCGAGGCCAGCGTAGGCGATCGATAGGTGCGGGTCAGCGCGACGCGCAGCTGGTCGCCCCGGGTGCCGGGCATTTTCCAGAGTGACTGCAACACCGGTGAGAGCACCTGGTCACGGCGCTGGATGCCGCTGAAGCTGCTGCCGTCACTGCGGGTATCGATCTGTTCCCAGCGTGCGCCGGCATAGAGGGACCAGCGCTCGCTCAGCGAGATGTCATCCTGCACGTACAGCGCCAGGCGACGGATGCGCGCGTCGAAAGCCAGATCGCTGATCGCCACCACGCCGCCCTCGTGGACAGGCAACAGCTGCTGTACGCGTGCTTCATCACGGCGATCTTCGCTGCCCTCCCAGCCGAGCTGCAGCGCATGCCGCCCGCGGGCGGGCAGCGTGTACTTGCCACTGCTGTTCAGATCGCCCACGGTCAACCGCGCATCGGTGTGGTCCTCCAGGTTCTGCCGCCCATCCGCGGCCTGGCCCTGTTCCCGATAGGTGTAGCGCTCGCGGTTGCCGCCCAGGCGCAGTTTGGTGGTGAACGTGCCGCCCCGTTCGAACGCCCGCGTCCACGTCACGCTGCCATTGGCCTGCGCCACGTCGATGCGCGTGCGTTGTTGATAGCGGGTGGTCTGCAGTGGGGCGCCGAGCGTGGTGGCCCAGTCGATGTCGGTGATGCGGTTGAACCGGCTCGCATCGGCGAAGCCCTGCAGCGCGAAGGTATCCCCGTTCTCCAGCGTCGCTTCAAGGCTGGGGGCCAGTGAGAGCACATCGCGGTTTCCGCTGGCGCGCAGGGAGGTGTCACGCAGGGTGGTCGGTATTCCCTGCCGATTCCATGCACGCTCGGTACCGGTTTCCTCGACCAGGAACTCGCGGCGCGATGCGGTCGCCGTGATCGCGCTGCTGCGGTGGTCGGCGCGCCGGTTGCGCTGCCAGCTGACCGAGGGCGTGTTCCGGCCATTGCTGTTGCCCCAGGCCACCGACAGCTGCCCGCTGTCCTTTCGCGCGCCTGCGGCCAGCACGATGTTGATCGAGCCGGCGATCGCTTCGGCGCGCTGGTCGGCGGTGGGTGCGCGGATGATCTCCACGCGCTCGACCATCTCCGGCGTGAGCGAGTCCAGATCGAACCCGGCGGGCGCTTTCTGGCCGTTGAGCAGGATCTGGGTATAGCCCGCACCCAACCCCCGCAGTGACAGCGTGCCGCTGCGGCCGGGCGCACCCGTGCCGACGGTAATGCCGGGCAGGCGTTTGAGCGCATCCACCAGGCCGATGTCGCCGTACTGGCGCAGCGCTTCAGCGCCGACCACGATCCGGGTGGCGGTGTCCTCGCGGCGTGCGTCGTACACGGTGCCCTGCACCTGCACGGTCTCCAGTTCGGTGGGCGGCGGCGCCTGCGGTGCGGGCAGTGACTGTGCAGCGCTGGAGAACGCGGCACACAGCGGGGTCAGGGCAAGTACGGTGCGGAACGTCGGTGACATGGGGCGGTCCTTGCAGGAGGGCAGGGGGCATTTCGCGGGGCAACACGCGCCCCTCCTGTGGCCAGGAAAACGAAATGCAGCGGAGGGGCGGATGTGTGGGGGGAGCGGTCAGCCGGTCATGGCAGATGCGCCTGCGGGTCGACGCGCTCGCCGTTGCGGAGCATTTCCAGGTGCAGGTGCGGACCGGTCACGCGTCCGGTGCTGCCGACGCGGGCGATCTGCTCGCCGGCCTGCACCTGCTGCCCGACCACGACATCGGTGCCCTGCAGGTGCGCATACAGCGTCTGCCAGCCTTGGCCGTGATCGATCACCACCACCGTGCCGTACTGGGGACCGTCCGGGTAGGCAGTCGTGGCCGCGACGACGCGCCCGTCGGCGGGGGCCAGCACGGGCGTGCCGGAGCGTGCACCGAAATCGGTGCCGCGGTGCGGCCGCTGCCGGATGCTGCCGGTGTCGCCGAAGTGACCGGTGACCCGCGGTGTCTCCAGCGGCGCCTGGAAACGTATCTCGCTGGAGCGCTGGCGCAACGGTGGCAATGGCAGGGGCAGTACGGCATGCGTCATCGAGGCCGCAGGCGGCGCATTGCCGGCGGCAGGATCCGGCAGCGGCCGCGCCGTACTCGCCTGCATCACCATCAGCAGACTCCCGACCAGCAGCGCGCTGCCCAGCAGCATCACGCGCCGTGATCGTGCCAGCGGCCGCGCGGCATCGCCATGCAGCATGTGGCGGATGCGGATTTCATGGCCGGCCAGATCGCGGTGGGTCAGTGCCTGGGCAGGCGTGTGGGCGGCGGCGGACAGGCGCAGCGTGCGCACATAGGCGGTGGCGAACTCGCGCCCGCCCTGGGCATCGTCTGCGAGTGCCCGCGCATCGCAGCGCAGTTCTGCCGCCAGCTGCACGCGTGCGGTGAGGCGGGGCAGGAACGGGTTGAACCACAGCAGGGCGTTGATCACCGCCATCAGACCCGCGCGCTGCGGATCGCGGCGCACCAGGTGCGCTGCTTCATGGCCGAGGATCAGGCTCAACGCACGGTCCTCCAAGTGTGCCAGGGCCGACCGGGGCAGCACGATCATCGGTCGTGGCCAGCGCACTGCGAACGGGCTCATTGGCATTGCGCTGACGCGACAGACAACGCCGGCCGACATCAGCCGCTGCGCGCAGGCACGGCTGCGCGGTCCCGGCCAGTCTGCGGGCGTGATCGGGGTCGTGGCGCGGCACAGCCGGGCCGTGGCCCGCATGCCGTAGGCCACGCGCAGCAAGGCGACGCCCAGGCCGGCGAAATACAGCGCCGCCAGCAGCATGGCGGTGGAAGGACGCACCCAGGGGGAGGTCGCCGCAACGCCGCCGGCGGTGCCGGCGTCTCCCAGGTCCAACGCGACCGGCAGCGGCATCGTCAGCACGGGCGGCAGCGCGACAAGCGGTGCGGGCACCCATAGCGCCACCAGCGTCGACAGCAGCACGGGCATCACCGCCAGCAACCACAGCCCCAGCCAGTAGCCATAGGCCGCGTGGGACAGGCCCAGGTGGCGGTGGAGGCGTTGGCCGGCAACCCAGGCCAGACCGCCAGCGGCGAGGGCGCCCGCGGCCTGCACCGCCCAGAATCCCAGCGTCAGGCTCATGCCTGGTCGTCCTTGGCAGGTGCACGCAGCAGCGCGTCGAGCTGCTGCAGCTCCTGTTCGCTGAGCAGGCGGCTGTCGGCGAACGCCTGGGCTGGCAACGCGCCATCGATTTCCAGCACCCGGCGCGCGAAGTCGGTGCTGAGGGCGGCCAGCGTGGCGACCTTGCCGACCCGGGCGCGGTACATGTTCAACCCGTGCTCGACGGTTTCTTCGACCAGTCCCTTGTCGACCATCCGTTCCAGCGTCTTGCGCGTGGAGGAATAGGACCAGTCGAGCGCAGCCACGGCGCCGTTGTGGACTTCGCGCGCGCTGCAGGCGCCCTGGCGCCACAGTGCCTTGAGCAGTTCGAGCTCGGCGTTGGAGGGGGTAGGCAGCGCGGACATGGGAATCCCGGTTTGGCGGAGTGTCGCAAGTGTGCGACATCTGTCGCACGGAATGCAACCGCAAGGGCATTGATGCGGATCAATGCCGTCACAGGTGGGGTGCGTACCATCGTGGTGTGCAGCGCGGTGCCAGGAGGGGCCGCGAGCGGTAGGGAAGCCGTGCTGCCGGGCGCCGGGTCATCCGGTGCCTCCCGTAGGTCCATCGAATAAGGAGTGGAGATATGGCTGCCGAGGAAAAGAACGTGCACACCGCGACGGTGATCGACAAGGAGCCCGACGCAACGGGTGGCTACTGGTCCAACCGGCCGGAGAACACGCTGCCGCCGCCGGACATGATGGGCGCCTACATGCGCAACCGCCCGGTGGCACCGGAGGGCGTGGCGACACGCAAGGCGTGGATCATCGGCACCGGCATCGCCGGCCTGGCCGCCGCGTTCTACCTCATCCGCGATGGGGGCATGCCCGCAGGCAACATCACCCTGATCGACAGCCTGGACATCGAAGGCGGCTCGCTCGATGGCGCCGGCGACCCCGAGCAGGGTTATCTCGTTCGCGGCGGGCGCGAAATGAACTGGAACTACGACAACTTCTGGGATCTGTTCCAGGATGTGCCGGCGCTGGAGCTGCCCGCCGGCTACAGCGTGCTCGACGAGTACCGGGCGGTGAACGACAACGACCCGAACTACTCCAAGGCCCGGCTGATGCACCAGCAGGGGAAGATCCAGGATTTCTCCACGTTCGGGCTGAGCAAGCCGCAGCAGTGGGAACTGGTCAAGCTCATGCTCAAGCGCAAGGAAGATCTCGACGATGTGACCATCGAGGACTACTTCAGCGACGGCTTCCTGCAGAGCAATTTCTGGTTCTTCTGGCGCTCGATGTTCGCCTTCGAGAACTGGCAGAGTCTGCTGGAGATGAAGCTCTACATGCACCGGTTCCTGGATGCCATCGACGGATTGAACGACATGTCCGCGCTGGTGTTCCCGAAGTACAACCAGTACGAAAGCTTCGTCAAACCGCTGGTGAAGATGCTGCGCGAGCAGGGTGTGCAGGTCACCTTCGGCACCCGGGTATATGACCTGGACATGCGCGTGGAGGGGGAGACGCGTACCGTCATCGGCCTGCGCTGCCGCGTGGAGGGCAACGACACCCTGTTGCCGGTTGCGCAGGGCGATCTGGTGTTCGCGCTGACCGGCTCGATGACCGAGGGCACCGCCTACGGCGACATGGACACGGTGCCGGTGCTGAAGCGCCCCCGCGAAAAACCCGGGCAGGACAGTGACTGGGCGCTGTGGCACAACCTCGCCGCGCAGTCGCCGATCTTCGGCAAGCCGGCGAAATTCCATGGCGATATCGACCGCTCGATGTGGGAGTCTGCCACGCTGACCTGCCGGCCCTCGCCGCTGGTGGACAAGATCAAGGCGCTCTCGGTCAACGACCCATACTCGGGCAGGACCGTGACCGGCGGTGTGATCACCTTCACCGACTCCAACTGGGTGCTGAGCTTCACCGTGAACCGCCAGCCGCACTTCGTCGATCAGCCCAGGGACGTGCTGGTGGTGTGGGTGTATGCGCTGCTGATGGACCAGAACGGCAACCACGTGGCCAAGCCGATGCCGGCCTGTACCGGCCGCGAGATCCTGGCCGAGCTGTGCTACCACCTGGGCATCGTCGACCAGCTTGACGAGATCGCTGCCAACACCAAGGTGCGCACCGCGCTGATGCCGTACATCACCGCGCAGTTCATGCCGCGCGCTGCCGGTGATCGCCCACACGTCGTGCCCAGGGGCTGCACCAACCTGGGCCTGCTCGGCCAGTTCGTGGAGACCCGCAACGATGTGGTGTTCACCATGGAAAGCTCGGTGCGTACCGCGCGCGTGGCGGTGTATACGCTGCTGGACCTGCCCAAGCAGGTGCCGGACCTGAGCCCGACCCAGTACGACATCCGCAACCTGGTCAAAGCCGCGCGTGCGCTCAACAACAACGAGCCCTTCCCCGGTGAGCGGCTGCTCCGGCGCGTGCTGGACAAGACCTACTTCGCGCACATCCTGCCGCCGCTGCCGGACACCGAACGCAGCCGTAGTGGTTTCGTCGAAGAGGAAGTGTCCTGGCTGCTCGGCAAGGGCAGCAGCGCGCTGAAGGATCTCTCCACGCGGCTGGAAACGCTGCGGGAGACTCTGTCCAAGCGCGGGAAGTAGGCCGGTTCCGGTGCCGCGGTGACCGGGGATCACCGCGGCCCCCTCTCCATGCGGAGGGGGATCGGCGATACTGCAGGCTGATCGCCTGCTGTGATGCACGGACCCGCCCCACATGCCTTTTGATGCGACACCGCCTGCGGCCGAACGCCAGGATGTCACCCGCCTGCTGCGCCGCTGGAGCGAGCAGCAGGACATCGCCGCCCGCGATCAGCTGCTTGCACTGCTGTATACGCAGCTGCGTGGCATGGCCGTGGCGCGCCTGGGCACGCCCCAGGATGGCGTGCTGCAGCCGACGGTGCTGGTGCACGAAGCACTGATGCGGATGATTGATGGCGAGGTCGGCTACCGCGACCGTGTCCACTTTCTTTCCCTGGCGGCCCTGAAGATGCGCAGCGTCCTGGTCGACCACGCGCGCGCGATGGCGGCCTCCAAACGCGGCGGTGGCGTGGTCAACCTGACCCTGTCCCATGTCGATCGGGAAGCCAGCACGGACCATGACGCCTTGGAGGTGTTGGCGCTCAATCGCGCGCTGGAAGCACTCGCCCGACTGGATGAACGTGCCGCCCGTACGGTGGAATGGATGTATTTCGGCGGGATGGGCCGCGAAGAGATCGCCCTGGCGCTGGATGTCTCGGTACCCACGGTCGATCGCGACCTGCGGTTCGCCAAGGCGTGGTTGAACCGCCACCTGGCCGGACCGGCCACGCGCGCATGAGTGAGGCCGGTCGCTGGCAGAGCGTGCGCGGGCTGTTCGACGCGGTCTGTGACCTGCCCGAGGCGCGTTGGCATCCGGCCCTGCATGAGCTCTGTGACGACCCGGCCACGATCGACGAAACCCTGCAACTGCTGCGTGCGCAGACGGCAGACCTGGGCGGTATCGAGCAGGCGCTGGCGGCGGTGATGGCCGCGATGGACGATCCGGCCGCACTGGTCGGGCAGCGGCTGGGGCCGTGGCGGTTGAGCCGCCTGCTCGCCGTTGGCGGGATGGGCGTGGTGTTCCTGGCCGAGCGCGCCGATGCGCTGTACCGGCGCGAAGTGGCGATCAAGTTGATGCGCCGGGCCTACGATCCGCTGTTGGCCACCCGGCTGGCCAGTGAAAGCCAGATCCTGGCCGATCTGCAGCATCCGCATATCGCCCGGCTCTACGACGTTGGCGTGGCCGAGGGCGGGCAGCCTTTTCTGGTGATGGAATACGTACCGGGCGAGCCGCTGGACCGGGCCTGCGCCTCGCTGGACCTGGCCGCTCGCCTGCGGCTGTTCGTGCAGATCTGCCGCGCGGTGCAGGCCGCGCATTCGCAATCGGTGGTGCACTGCGACCTCAAGCCCGGCAATGTGCTGGTGCGGGCCGACGGCCAGCCGGTGTTGCTGGATTTCGGCATCGCGCATCTGCTGGGTGACGCCGAAGATACCGCGCCATTCCTTACTCCGGCCTATGCCAGCCCCGAGCGGCTGGCGGGGCGCCCGGCCAGCGTGGTGGGCGATGTCTACAGTCTTGGCGTGATGCTGGAGCAGCTGCTGCAGCCCACACCGCCACCGGTGCGCAGGGTGCCTGCCGACCTGCTGGCGGTGGCCACCAAGGCCCGTGCCACGGATCCGGCCGAACGTTATGCCTCCGCCGAAGCGCTGGCCGAGGATGTTGAACGGCATCTGGCCCATCGGCCGGTGCGTGCGCGGCGGCCAGGCCGCTGGCATCGCGCGCGCCTGCTGCTGCGGCGGCAATGGCGCGCCAGTGTGATCGTCGCGCTGGTGGCGGTGATGGTGCTGGCCTTCGTGCTGCGGCTGAGCGAGGCGCGCCACCAGGCCGAACAGAATGCGGCCGCCGCGGCAGGCATCGCCGATGTGCTGGTGGCCGCGTTCGACGCAGCCGATCCAGGCCTGCGCAACGGCACGCCGATGACCGCGCGCGAGGTTCTCGATCTGGGTGCACGCCGGCTCGCGCATGACCGTACCGTGTCGCCCGCGCTGCGCGCACGCATGCAGGCCGCGCTGGGGCGCGCCTACCAGAATCTTGGTCAACCCCTCGATGCGCAGACCCTGCTGCGCGACAGTGTCGATGGCCTGGTGCGCACCGGCGCCGCGCCGCACGAGATCGCCGACGCGCGCGCCAGCCTGGCTGTGCAGCTGCTCAGCGCGGGACAGGAAAAGGAGGCGCTGGCCAGTGCCGGGCACGCACTGGCGCTGCTGGAGCAGGACGATGATCCGGTGGTACGACTGAAGGCCTTGAACGCCCGCGGCCTGGCCCAGGCGCGGCTGGAGCAGCCGACTGCCGCAGAGCAGTCCTTCCGCGCCGCACTGGCGTTGAGCCGGGGCGGCAACCGTGCACCGCTGCAGCGCGGCGCCCTGGCCACGATGGCCAACCTGGGCGATCTGTACCGCAGCCAGGGCGAGCTGGACAAGGCCGAAGCGATTCTGCGCCAGGCCATGGCCGAGGCATCCCGCGAACAGGGTGTGCAGGGGGCGGAGTACCAGCGGGTCCTCCGCGCGCTGTCCTCGACCCTGCTCAACCAGGGTCGTATCGATGAAGCGCTGGCACTGGCCGAGCGCGGCTTCGCGCTGACCCGGCAGATGTTCGGCGCAGGCAGCAGCTACACCGCCTCGGCCGAAGCCGCGCTGGCGGGCCAGTACCTGGACCTGGGCCGTTACCAGGCGGCTGATCAGCACTTCCGCAACAGCCTGCAGACCAGCGCCGCCGTCGATGGCGTGGACAGCCGCGCCTACGCGGTCAAGCAGTACGCGCATGGGCTGATGGAGGAAGCGCGCGGCGACTATGCGCGGGCCGAGCAGAACTACCGCGCCGCGCTGGCGCGCTATCGGGCGCTGCTCGGGCCCGGGCACGCCGACACACTCGACGTGGAGATGGTGCTGGCCCGGTTGCTGCTGCGCACTGATCGCACGGCCGAGGCGCAGGCACCGCTGCAGCAGGTGGCCGCCCTGTGGCGACGCGAGCTGCCGCCCGAGTCGCCCCAGCTGCTGGTACTGCGCCTGGTCGAGATCGAATGGCTGACCCGTGCCGGGCAACTGGCCGAGGCCGCCCGTGCCCTTGCCGCATTCGGCCAGGACCATCCCGGCCTGCCACCGTGGCTGCAACTGCGCCTGCAGATGCAGCAGGCGCTGCTGGCCCAGCGCCGTGGCGATCCTGCGGCGGTACCCCTGTCGGCGCAACTCGTCGAGACGTTCACCGGCTTCTACGGCGCTGATTCCACGGCCACCGCCAAATGGCGCATCCCGCTGGCCGAGGCCATGTACGCCAACGGCGATGCCGCCGGTGCCCGCGCCCAGATCGCCCGGGCCCGGCCGCACCTGCAGGAACTGGCGCCGACGTCGGAGTTCCTCGACCGCATCACCGTGCTGGAACAGCGCCTCGACGGCGGCCATGCGCAGGATCTGGCCGGGACGCGATAGGTTTGTGATGGTTTTCACGGTTTATCGATCAGGAGGCCGATTCCGGGCCTCGTTGATCGAAGGGAAGCCATGTCAGACCATCTCCATCCCGATGCCAGCCGCACTGCCGCGCCTCCGCCGGCAGCCCCGGCCGACGCCATGGACCTCCATGACGCCGAGCTGGACATCACGCAGGCACGCGGCCCGTTCCGTGCTTTCCGCAAGGCCTACGGCAAAGCGCGCGACTGGCATTGTTCGCGGGGGCGCGCCGCGGTGGTCGCGCTTCGCTTCGCCCTGACCGGCGACAGCGGCCGCTTCCGCAGCCACGGTGGCTGGATGGTCTCGCGCATCTACAAGCCGCGCTGACGCGGACGGGCTGACCGGCAGGCGAAGCCCGGTCAGTCGCTCTCGCCCATCCTGCCTTCGGCCAGCGGCACCCGCGAGCCATCGAGCAGGCCGCGGCTCAGCGCGCCGTTCTCGATGAACAGCAGTTCGCCGTTCTCACCGTTCTTGATGCTGCTGTCGATGGCGATGATGCGGTCGCCGTGGAAGCTGCTCACATGCGGCATCGAGGTGTGGCCGACCACGATGCGGGTGAGATCGAGCTGTTTGAGCAGGGCCGCGACCTGGGCGGTGTCCATGCGGCCATCGAAGTAGCCGCGGTACCAGATCGGGCTGGTCTTGCCATCGAACAGGCGAGCGGTGTCCGGTGCAGCCTTGACCTGCTCCTTCGGCAGACCGACCGCCGCCTGGTAGCCGGCATTGGTGGCCTCCATGGTGCGCACCAGGTCCAGGTTCTCCGGGGCGATGCCGCCGTGCAGGAACAGGGTATCGCCGACGCGCAGCAGCACCGGGCGGGTGCGCAGCCACTGGCCGATGGTCGAATCCGGCCCATACAGCGCGGGATAGGAACGGCCCAGCAGCTGCGCGCTCTTGAGGTACTTCGGATTGACATAGCGCAGGTCGTTGTAGAGCACCATCGTCTCGTGATTGCCGAGCACGAAGTGCACCGCACCGCCGGCCGCTGCGGCCTGCTGCTGCAGGCTGTACAGCAGCCAGAACGCCTCGGTGACCTGCGGGCCGCGATCGAAGACATCCCCGGCCACCACCAGCGTGGCATCACCCAGCGACCAGCGGTCGTCGTTGTCGATCACGTGATGGGCCCGCAGCAGTTTCACCAGCAGGCCGTACTGGCCATGGATGTCCGACAGCGCGACGATCCGTGGCGTGGCCGGGAAGCGCGCGACCTCCGCCGTGCGCGGTGGCAGCACGCTCAGCGGGTGCGGATAGCCGCATTCGGGCGCGACCATCGTGGGCTGTTCGCCTGCCGGCAGCTCGCGGCGGATCACATGGTCCTTGCACACCCAGGCTGCCTCCAGCCCCGTGGCGGTACGGAACACATAGGGTCCATCGGCATCGACGTGCTCGGCTGGCGCCGCCACCTCGCGTGCGGTGGCCAGCATCGGTGTGATCAGCAGCGCCGACTGGAGCAGCAGCAGAGCAGGGCGGGTCAGGGCGCGGCGGATCGACATCGGGAGGTTCCTGTAGCGGACGGCAGTATCGCGATGCTACGCCGCACCGGGCACGCCAGGCATGCGCCATTGGTCAGCCACCCTTGCCGCAACAGGCGGATGAGGGGGCGGCATCCGCGCCGGGGGATCACCCGCGCTGCAGGGCCTGCCGGCCCGGGGCGTCGGGGAGTGCGTCGGTAGCCACTACCACCTGGTCACGGCCCCGCTTCTTGGCCTGGTACATCGCTGCATCGGCGCGTGCCATCAGCCGCTCGTAATCGGGGTGGCCATCGTGTGCGGCCACGCCGATGCTGGTGGTCAACGACAAGCTGTGGCCGTTGGCCAGCTGCACCGGGCTCTGCGCGATGTGCTTGCGCAGGTTCTCGGCGATCACCTCGGCCTGCGCGGCAGTCGCGGCGACCAGCACCACCACGAACTCCTCCCCGCCATAACGGAACAGGTAGTCGCTGCCGCGGGTGAGCTGGCCGAGCAGGGCGGCCACGTGCTGCAGGGCGCGGTCGCCCCCATCGTGTCCGTGCGCGTCGTTGATCGCCTTGAAGTGATCCAGATCCAGCAGCAACACCGAGAACGGTGTCTGCGTGGAATTGGCCAGTTCGATCTCCCGGCGCAGCACGGTTGGCAGGAAGCGGCGGTTGAGCAGGTTGGTCAGGGCATCGCTGCCGGCATCGAGCTCACCGATCCGTTCGAACAACATGCCCATCAGCGTGCGGATCTGCGCCAGCCGCTCGCGGATCCCCTGCAATGCGCCGAAGCGCGCCGCGAAATCAGCATGCGCCAAGGCTTCCTGCAGCTGTGTATCGACCGCGGCCACCAGCGCGCCGACCTGGCCGGTTTCGCTGCTTTCGCCGAAGCTGGGAATGCCCTTGTGGGTAAACCACAGGCCGAACTCGGACTGGGCCAGCCCGGTGAGCTCGGCCTCGGCATTCTGGCTGGCCATCGCATAGAGCAGGGCGTTTTCCCAATCCAGCAGCAGGGCACGCTGCCGTTCGCGCTCGGTGCTGACGTTCTGCACCAGCGAGAACAGGCGGTAAGCCGCATCCGTCCGCGAGGAACGCTCGCGTGCATGCGTATACGCCAGCGTCATGCCTTCCAGCGCGATGTCCATCGAGGCGCTGAGGCAGTGGATCGCCGCGAAGGCGGTCGCGCTTTCGTCGGCCTGCGCGATGATGCGGTCGAACAGGCGATGCTTGAGTACACGCGCACCGCGGGCCACCAGATCCACCGGAATGCCCACGCGGGCATGCACGTCACCGATCACGCGCTGGGCGGCGACCAGCGCGTTGATGCTGTCCGGGGTAGCGGTGAGAATCTGCTGCAGCCAGCGCTGCATCGCCGGTTTCAGCCGCAGCCGCACCTGGTCGTGCGAGAGGAAGCGGCTGGCGCGCGGGTCTTCGAGCAGCACGTCGTAGAAATGGTGGGCCAGCCCGGGCGGGCTCTCCGCCGACAGGCCAGCCAGCAGTGCCGCCGCCGCCGCCGGCGTCCGCGCCAGCGTATCGGCCCAGGCCAGCGCCAGCGGTTGGCTGGCCTCATCAAGAGTTGGAACGTTATGCACGATTGTCTTCCCGCCACACAGGCCGTCGAGAGGTAGCGGCCGGGCGCTGCTGTTATTGAATTGCAAACTGAACGCTGCGGTAAGTGTAATAGTCTCCGCGCGAGGCGCTGCTTAACCTGCCGGCATTGTCCAGGAGAGCTTTCATGGGTCACGACCACGACCATCTGCCCAGCGAGATCCGCCACGAGAAGCCGCTGTGGTGGGCGCTGGGCCTGACCACCACCTTCCTGCTGGTGGAGGTGGCCGGCGCGTTCTGGACCAACAGCCTGGCCCTGCTGTCCGATGCCGCGCACATGGCCACCGACACCCTCGCGCTGATGATCGCGCTGGTCGCGGTCCGGCTCAGCCGACGCCCGCCCGATGCCAAGCGCACCTATGGCTATGCGCGGCTGGAGGCCATCGGCGCGATGATCAACGGCGGCATGCTGTTCGTGGTCGCTGGCTACATTCTCTGGGAGGCGGTGCAGCGTTTTCGCGCGCCGCAGGAGATCGCCTCCACCGGCATGCTGGTGATCGCGGTGTTCGGGCTGGTCATCAACCTGATTTCGATGCGCCTGCTGCGTGCTGGCAGCGGCGAGAGCCTCAACGTCAAGGGGGCGTACCTGGAAGTCTGGGCGGACATGCTGGGCTCGGTCGCGGTGATTCTCGGCGCGCTGCTCATCCGCTGGACCGGCTGGAAACCGATCGATCCGATCCTGGCCGTGCTGATCGGCCTGTGGGTGCTGCCGCGCACCTGGGTGTTGATGCGCGAGGCGATCAACGTGCTGCTCGAAGGCGTGCCCAAGGGCATGGATGTCGCTGAGGTGCGCAGCACCCTGTGTACGCACGATGGGGTGGTGGATGTGCACGACCTGCACGTCTGGGCGCTGGCCTCCAGTACCCCGGCACTGACCGCGCATGTGGTGATGGGGGCCGGTGTGGATGCGGACCGTCTGCGCCGCGAGCTGGGCACCCGGCTGCACGAGCAGCACGGCATCGACCACGTGACCCTGCAGATCGAGACGGACCACTGCGGCGACCCCTGCAGCGTCGGCACCCCGCGTGACCCGCATGCCGATGACCATGCCGGGCATGACCACGCCACGCACGATCATGCCGGCCATGCACACGGCAGCCACGCACACGGCGGCAACGACAGCCGGCGCGCCGCACCGGACGCGCAGGGCCACCACGGGCATCCGCATCCCTGAGCGCCACGGGCGGCCCGGCGGCGGACGGGCAGGGCAGGGTTGCCGCTACAATGCGGGTCTGCCTTGCCATCTGTCGGAGATACTGCAGTGACCCGGAAACTCGTACTGTTGCGCCACGGCCAGAGCCAGTGGAACCTGGACAACCGCTTCACCGGCTGGGTGGACGTGGAACTGACTGAACAGGGCCGCCGCGAGGCTGTCGCCGCCGGCCGCCTGATGCGTGAAGAAGGCCTGCAGTTCGATGTCGCGCACACCTCGGTGCTCAAGCGCGCCATCCACACCCTGCAGGGCGCCCTGGCCGAGCTGGACCAGGACTGGCTGCCGGTCAGCAAGAGCTGGCGCTTGAACGAGCGCCATTACGGCGGCCTGCAGGGCCTGGACAAGGCCGAGACCGCGGCCAAGCACGGCGAGGACCAGGTCAAGATCTGGCGCCGTTCCTATGACATCCCGCCGCCGGCGATGGACGTCGAAGACCCGGGTCACCCGATCCATGACCGTCGTTATGCCGGCCTGGACCGCAACGCGCTGCCGGGCACCGAATCGCTGGCCACCACGCTGGACCGCGTGCTGCCGTACTGGTTCGATTCCATCGCCCCGCAGCTGAAGGATGGCAAGACCGTACTGGTCACCGCCCACGGCAATTCGCTGCGCGCGCTGTACAAGTACCTCAACAACGTCTCGCAGGAAGCCATCCTGGAGCTCAACATCCCGACCGGCATCCCGCTGCTGTTCGAACTCAACGACGACCTGACCGTGCAGTCGTTCCGCTACCTGGGCGACCCGGAAGCGGCGCGCAAGGCCGCTGAGGCCGTGGCGAACCAGGGCAAGGCGAAATAACAACGAAAGGCCGGCGCAAGCCGGCCTCTTCTTTACCCCCGCGGGCAGGGCCACCCCATGGGGGGCTGCACGCGACGCCGGCGTCCTGCAGCCACCCATGGGGTAGCTCTACCGCTGCGCGATGGTGTGACCTTTGGCCGGTCCGCCCCGGCCCCTCCCGCGCTACGCTGCCCGATTGCCCGTGATCCGGGTGATGCATCCATCTGTAGCCGGAGAGTCGAATGAAGTTTTCCAAGCTGGTCCCGCTGGGCCTGACCGCCGCCATCGCCGTGTCGCTGGCGTCCTGTGGCAAGACCGATACCGCGCCTGCCGCCACTGCCGATGCCAAGCCGGCATTCGATCAGTCGCAGATCAAGACCGCGCTGATCTCGCTCAACAATGCCGATCTGGACACCGCCATCGCCGCCTGTACCGACCTCAACGGGTTCGTGAACAGCAAGTGGCTCAAGGCCAACCCGGTCCCGAACGACCAGACCACCTGGGGCAGCTTCGAAATCCTGCGCGAGCGCTCGCTGGAAGTGCAGCACGCGCTGGTCCAGCAGGCCGCCGCCAGCCAGGCCAAGGCCGGCACGGTGGAAGCCAAGATCGGCGACATCTGGAAGACCGGTTCGGACGAGGCCAAGATCGAGGCCGCCGGCATCACCCCGTTGCAGCCGCAGCTGGACAAGATCGCCGCGCTGAACGACACCGCCGCCATCACCCAGTACCTGCGCGACAGCCAGGCGGTGGGCCAGGGCGTGCTGTTCTCGCTGTTCGCCAACGCCGATTACAAGGACTCGGCCAACGTCATCGCCTATGTCGGCCAGGGCGGCCTCGGCCTGCCGGAGAAGGGCTATTACTTCGACGATTCGCAGGCCAAGATCCGCGATGCGTACGTTGCCTACATCGCCCACGTGCTGACCCTGTCCGGCGTCGATGCCGAGCAGGCCAAGACCCAGGCCAAGGCCGTGATGGACTTCGAGACGCGCCTGGCCAAGGCCTCGATGTCGCGCATCGAAATGCGTGACCCCGCCAAGCGCTACAACCCGGTCAGCGCCGGGGACGCAGACAAGCTCACCCCGAACTTCAGCTGGACCGCGCTGTTCGACACGCTGAAGGTGCCGGCCGCGCAGAAGTTCTCGATGGCCCAGCCGGGCTTCTTCGGGGAAGTGGACAAGATGCTGGCCGACGTGCCGGCGGCCACCTGGCAGGCCTACCTGCGCTTCCACACCATCGATGACGCTGCGCCGTACCTGAGCAGCGCCTTCGAAAAGGCCAACTTCGATTTCTACAGCACCACCCTGCGTGGCCAGAAGGAAATGCAGCCGCGCTGGAAGCGCGTGCTGGAGTCGGTCAACGGCGCCATCGGCGAAGGCCTGGGCCAGATGTATGTCGACGCCGTATTCCCGGCCGACTCCAAGGTGCAGATGCAGCACCTGGTGGAGAACCTCTCGGTGGCGCTGAAGGCGCGCCTGGAGAAGCTGGAGTGGATGAGCGAAGACACCCGCAAGAAGGCGCTGGAGAAGTGGGCCAGCTTCACCCCGAAGATCGGCTATCCGGACAAGTGGCGTGACTGGTCGGGCCTGGAAACCAACGGCGACAGCTACCTGGGCAACATGCAGGCCGCGCGCACGTTCAACTACCGCTACATGCTCAACAAGATCGGCAAGCCGGTGGACAAGACCGAGTGGGGCATGACCCCGCAGACCGTCAACGCCTACTACAACGCCACCAAGAAC
>Ga0213829_1000322_pt1 | contig 50549 bp, 26 predicted proteins | sample MC6MC0896MG_FD_180665 | JGI IMG/M metagenome (GOLD analysis project Ga0213829, IMG submission 180665) | Enriched soil aggregate microbial communities from Iowa State University, Ames, United States - MC6-MC0896-MG | ecosystem: Environmental > Terrestrial > Soil > Unclassified | place: USA: Iowa... | reverse complement strand
GAGGATTTTGAAGCTATCGCTGTAAACTTGCTGTCCCCCTGATTTACGTTTTGTCATACGCTTTTTCATAATATTAAATTTAAGATTTTAATATTCGGTTTTTGTAAACCTTTTTCAGGAATGGACAAGACCATTTTTACCAACCTTTAGGACCTATCGGTCAATATAGCGACCTACCTCTTACCTAATTTACCCAACCAGAGTAACCTTTGCCCCACCGGAACTAATGTGCTTCACGGCAGCCAGATTATATTTGCCAAAAGCGCTTCAGTTGACGCCCAAAACAGCAAAAAACTTCCAGTTGTACGCCTTCGTACAAGAAGTGTCCGCTATCGAACACCAAGCTTAAAACTAAACAAAACAAGAACCTATCAATCAATAATTTACATTCTTGGCACAGCTTTCATAGTTATATACAAAATTGATATTAAATTATGGACAGACCTTTAGAAAAGAAGAAGTGGAATAGCAAACGTATCATGACTATTGTGGGGGTTGCTGGCTTAGTTGGATTGATCAGCGCCAGTTTCTATTTTACCTCAGGCAAAAGCAAACTGAATGTTGAAGCTGACCGCATCTCTATCGTCGAAATAAAAAATGGAAACTTTCAGGAATTTATCCCTATAAATGGTACCGTGCTTCCTATTAGCAGCATATACCTCGATGCTTCTGTTGGTGGACGTGTAGAAGAAAAGTTTGTAGAAGATGGCGCTATCTTAAAAAAAGGGGATGCAATCATGCGTCTTTCCAATACTGATCAGGAACTTACCTTGGTACAACAAGAAACACAAGTGCTGAATCTATTGACACAGTCCCAAATAGCGCAGACCAATGCACAACAAGCATCGATTAACAACCGCAACCAAATGGCTGATGTAGAACAAGCTTATCGTGAAGCTGAACGTATCTATACCTTAAATAGAAAATTACTCGCTGAAAAAGCCATTGGTACACAAGAATTCGAAAAATCAAAGAACGAATACAACTATCAAAAAGAGCGGGTCAACTTGACCAAACAGATCCTAAAACAGGACGAAATCTCCAATGCGCAAAAAACTAATCAGGACAAACAAACGTATCAACGTACACAGAGTGCATTGGAACTGATGAAAAGAAAAATTGGTGATCTGATCGTTAGAGCGCCTGTTGACGGACAATTGACAGCTTTCGATGCAGAAATCGGACAAAACAAAAATGCCGGGGAACGGTTGGGACAAATCGACGTCTTAACAGGATTCAAAGTGCGTGCTGATATTGACGAACATTATATCAACCGTATTTTCCCAGATCTACAAGGTGAATTTTCCATCGGTGAAAAAACCTACAAACTCCGTATCAAGAAAGTCTATACACAAGTCACCAATGGTCGATTCCAGGTTGACATGGAATTTATCAATGATGTTCCAAAAGGGATCCGTCGGGGGCAAACTTTGCAGATACGTTTAGCGTTAAGTGACGAGACAAAAGCATTATTACTGGCAAAAGGAGGATTCTATCAACAGACCGGTGGCAACTGGATCTTCAAATTGGATAAAAATGGAAGCACAGCATATCGTGTGGATATCCAACTAGGAAGACAGAATCCGGAATATTATGAGGTCATCAAAGGTCTACAACCGGGAGATAAAGTTATTGTATCGAGCTATGAGACCTACGATAAGGTTCAAGAACTGAATATTAAAAAGTAACATCATATAGCGGTTATCGAGAACATCAGGTCTGTCGATAACCGCTTTTATCATACGACCATAATTATGATTAAAAACTTTATTAAAACCGCACTTCGCAACCTTTGGAAAACCAAAGGTTACAGCTTTCTAAATATTTTTGGACTGGCGGTCGGGATTGCTGCGGCATCGTTGATTTTTTTATGGGTTGAAAATCAGTTGAGTTTCAACGATAATTTCGCCAACAAAAAGGACATCTACATTGTCAAATCAAAACAGACATACGATGGAGCCACCTATGTATTTGAATCTACCCCAGGACCTTTTGCCCAAAGCATAGCGAAAGAAATCCCAGGCATCAAGCATGCAGTACGCATAAGCTGGAATTCGCCAATGCTGTTTTCCGTCGGAGACAATAATATATTTCAAAATGGTGTATATGCCGATGGAAGCATCGCCGATGTGCTATCCCTTGCATTTCTTGAAGGTGATCGAAAGACTGCTTTTGATCAAGTCAATAACATTGTATTATCAGAAACTGCAGCGAAGAAATTATTTGGCAACCGTCCTGCCTTGGGAAAAACTGTCAAAACAAACAATAGTGAGCCATTTATTGTTGCAGGGGTAATCAAGGACCTACCCAAAAATAGCAGCTATGATTTTCAATGGCTCATCCCTTTCAAAAAATTTGAAGCAGGTCAGGATTTTCTACAAAATTGGGGGAACAATAGTGTTCAAACGCTAGTGCAGGTCGAAGATAATGCCAACGTCGATCAGATTAACAAGCAGATGATGGATTTCGTCAAACACAAGACTAATGGTGAAGTCACTTTTTCACAGAATTTTCTCTATCCAATGGAACGTTGGATTACCTACAATCAGTTTGATAACAGTGGTATTGAAAAAGAAGGTGGCATTAAAAATATTCGTCTATTTACCTTCATTGCATGGGTTGTCTTACTGATCGCCTGTATCAATTTCATGAATCTTGCAACTGCAAGATCTGAAAAAAGAGCGAAAGAAGTTGGGATGCGCAAAGTGGTTGGTGCAAGTCGCAAATCGCTCATTGTGCAATTCTTGGGAGAATCCCTTGTTTTGGCAATTATTTCCTCTCTTGTTGCTATATTACTAATCTATATCTTCATCAGGCCGTTCAACACCATGATAGGCCAGGATCTTCAGGTTAATCTTTTAGCCCCCTCACACCTGCTATTTTTAACGACAATAACATTAGCATGTGGATTATTTGCAGGTAGCTATCCCGCGTTTTTCCTTTCGGCATTCAAGCCGCTTTCAACGATCAAAGGGGCGAAACAGAAGGCCGGTAGTGGAAGTCTCGTCCGTAAAGGGTTGGTCATCCTGCAATATACAGCCTCAGTTGTGTTAATTATCTGTACCATTATCATCTACCAACAGATTCAGCACAACAAGAACAGAGATCTCGGTTTTGATAAGAGTCAGGTGTTGACCACAGCGCTACAAGGCGATATGGCCAAACATCTGCCGCTCATTAAAAATCAATTATTAGCAACAGGAGTTGTGCAAGAAGTCGGTGTCAGTGACATGAGTATCCTCAATATCAACTCCAATACGTCCGGTTTTAGCTGGGATGGAAAAGATCCAAATGCCAGTATTTTGATTGGTATGTTACGTTCTGATGAGGGCCTTATTCCAGCTTTAGACTTAAAGCTTTTTGACGGTAGAAACTTTCATCAAAATTTTGTAGGCGACAGCACATCGGTGGTCATCAACGAAGCATTTGCAAAACTGATCAAAAAAGATGGCCTTGTGGCCGGTAACATCATCAGCTACGGTGAGGCAAAGTTTACCATCGCCGGTGTCGTCAAGAACTTCGTTTATAACAATGTGTATGCCGATCCTGAGCCGATGCTGTTTCTACCAATGAATAGAGATAATGGGATCATGACCATTAAGACAAAGGCTGGAGTAGATTTACCAGATGCCATTCAACAAATCGAGAAGGTCATCGTCAAAAATAACCCAGGCTTCCCTTTTGACTATAAATTTTTAGATGATAGTTTCAATAATAAGTTTAAAGCGGAGCTTTTTGTACAGCAACTATCCAGTGTATTTGCACTGATGTCTATCATTATATCCTGCTTAGGTCTATTTGGTTTAGCCGCCTTTGCAACAGAGCAACGCGCAAAAGAGATCAGCATTCGTAAAGTCTTGGGCGCCTCTGTTTCGGGACTTATCCAAATGCTCAACCGTGAATTTGTCATTCTTGTAGCAATATCATGTATCATTGCCTTTCCTATTGCGTGGATGATCATGAGCAAATGGCTAACTAATTATGCACATCATATCGATATTTCCTGGACCATTTTTATCATCAGTGGTCTGACAGCTATTATCATTGCCCTATTGACAATCAGTTCACAGGCATTTAAAGCAGCGATAGCCAATCCGACAAAGACTTTAAGAGATCAATAAACACTAAAAAAGAATTTAATAACAGAAACAGTAACTGTCCAAAGCAATTTCGCCAAGGATACAAAACATAAAAACCATGAGCACAAAAAATATGATCAAAATCACAAATCTTCAAAAGTATTACCGCACAGAAGAAGTTGAAACCGTCGCATTAAACAACCTCAATATTCATGTCAAAGAGGGAGAGTTTGTTGCTGTAATGGGGCCTTCGGGCTGTGGGAAATCGACATTACTCAATATCATTGGTCTACTGGATGATTTGGATGAAGGAAGCTATCTTTTCAACGAGATTGAAGTTGCCAAATTCAAAGAACGCGGTCGTTCAGATCTTCGTAAACATAATATCGGTTTTGTGTTCCAGAGCTTCAATTTGATCGATGAGCTGACCGTATTTGAAAACGTGGAACTTCCACTGGTTTATACCAATGTTCCAGCAGCAGAACGCAAAAAACGTGTAGAAGAAGTTTTGGAAAAAGTGCAGATCATGCACCGTCGCAATCACTTCCCACAACAGCTTTCCGGAGGTCAACAGCAACGTGTGGCTGTCGCTCGTGCGGTTGTCAATAATCCCAAACTGATCCTTGCCGATGAGCCTACGGGTAACCTCGATTCCAATAACGGTAACGAAGTTATGCAACTCCTGACTGAATTGAACGAGGCCGGCACAACCATCGTCATGGTAACACACAGTGAGCACGATGCAAAATTCTCTGACCGTGTAATCCGCATGCTAGACGGACAAGTGATTATGGAAACAACTTCGGTATAAGACAACTCATATATAACCAAGATATTACTCCTAATAACCTATAGATGATGAGCACGATTAAATTAATTTTCAGACAACTATGGCGCAACCGTCTTTTCACATTTTTAAATGTATTTGGGCTTGCCATCGGAATAAGTGCCTGTTGGCTAATTTTCCGCATCGTCAATTATGAATTTAGTTTTGACCAGCATCATCCAGAAAGTGAGCAGATTTACAAGGTCCATACCTCCTATGAGGAAAAGGATAAATTAGATCATTTCGATGGTGTTCCCGCACCATTACCGGCATATATCAAGGATAACTTTGTCAATGTTGAACTGACAGTACCCATCTTTAAACAATACTTCGAGCGTGTCAGTAATAATCGCGGAGCGCAGAAAATAGAGTTTGAAGATCAGCCCGAAATCATCGGTACCACGGGAGACTATTTCAAAATGACACCTTATGTTTGGTTAGCTGGCGACCAAAGGAATATACTAAAAAATAGCCATGAAGTCATCCTGACAGAATCGCGGGCTAAATTGTATTTCCCAAACACGTCAATAGACCAAATCATAGGACAGACCTTATCCTATGATAGTACATTGTACAATGTCGCCGGTATTGTAAAAGATCTAGCTCATCCAAGCAGCTTTTTGGGTAAAGAATTTATCCGGATTCCAGAACAGGAATGGAATAGCACAAACTGGAACAATTCAAATTCCAATTGGCAGCTCTTTATTAAGGTAAAATCATCGGCTTCCCTTCCTAACCTCATAAAGACAGCCGACAAAAAGGCGTATGAGATGACACATGCTGAATTTGACAAGTTTGGATTTAAAATGCATGTAAATACAGTTCCTTTAAAAAACTTACATTTTACTTCTTACGCGCAAAATAATGTTGATCAGAAAATAATGTACGGTCTTATCGGCATAGGTATATTTTTGCTCTTACTCGCCTGTGTCAATTACATCAATCTCGCTACAGCCCAAATCCCACAACGCGCCAAGGAAATTGGTATCAGAAAGACATTGGGAGAAAGCCAGAAAAGAATTACAAAGTCCTTTCTGCTAGAAACATTTTGCATTACGGCTTTTTCGGTGCTTTTATCTTGGCCTTTACTTATTCTCATTCAAACAGTTTTAGCAGCATATATTCCCGATCAGCTCAAGCTATATCCAGATCCCTGGGGTGTATCGCTATTTTTAGCAACACTTACAATTACGATTACCTTAATTTCCTCAGGTTATCCGATTTTATTGACAAACAAAGTCAAGATTGTTGAAGTCATTAAAATCTCGAATGCGCAAACGCTCAAATTTGGCAATCTTTCTTTTCGAAAAATGCTCATTGTTTTTCAATTTTTGATTGCCCAGCTATTTGTTATTTCAACTTGCATCATTGGTCTACAATTGAAACATGCACTACAGAATAACTACGGATTCGATAAGGATGCGATCATTACCCTACGTTTCCCGAGTAAAAGCTATCAGGACAGTAACGTTGATCCCTTTGTTTTCAAACAAGCGATTAAGCACATCGCAGGTGTAGAGCAGGCTTCCTTGGGGCATCTGCCCATGAGTAACGACCATTGGGGAAATGCCTTGTTTGCCAAAAGTGATACGGGACAGGTACAAGCCGATGTACAAATGAAATTTGTCGACCAAGATAACTTTAAGCTCTATAATTTTAAAATGCTTGCTGGCCGCCCGCTGCAATTGGCCGATACCAGCACAGGCATCGTGTTAAACTTAGCCAGCGTTCAAAAATTAGGTTTTAAATCTGCTGAAAATGCTGTAGGGAGCTTTGTTACGTATACAGACAAACAGCGTCAGATTGTGGGGGTAACCGACAATTTTCACACAAAAAATCTCCATGCTGCCATCCAACCTGTTGTCATGCTGAGTTCCATTAAAAAATGGGAATTAAACAGACTAAGTGTGAAACTCAACAATAATTCAACTACCTGGCCGGAAACTTTAAAACAGATTGAGAAAGAATGGAAAAAATATTATCCAAAAGCCCCATTCAAATATGATTTCTATGATCAGCAAATCAAAGAACTCTATAGCAGTGATCTAAAATTCTCGAAGATCATCAATCTATTTACGTCGACGACAATTCTCATCAGCTGCTTGGGATTGATCGGCCTGGTTACCATCACGACGGTACAGCGTACAAAAGAAATTGGTATTCGAAAAGTGTTGGGAAGTACGGTACTGGGGATTATTGGGTTATTATCAAAAGATTATATCAAACTTATACTCATTTCTATTTTGATCGCTACCCCAATTGCTTGGTGGGCGATGCACAAATGGTTGGATGATTTTGCTTATAAGATAGATCTATCCTGGTGGATGTTTATCATTCCGGCTGCCGCAACCCTACTTATTGCATTTTTTACGATGAGCTACCAATCCATAAAAGCAGCACGTGCAAACCCCGTAAATAGTTTAAGAGATGAATAAAATAGTCAAGAAGCTCAATAGTGATCAAGGAGAATGATGGGAATCAGCAATGATCCCAGCATAATCCTTGTTTTGAATAATGCGCTGCAAAGAATGACAAAACAATAGAATTAATCAAAAAAGCCTATCACCATGATAAAGAATTATTTAATAACTGCCATTAGAGAATTAAGGAAACGGAAATTCTATACTGCTATCAATATATTAGGTCTGTCGGTCAGTCTTACGGCAGCGATATTAATTATTTTCTGGGTACAGGATGAAAAGAGCTTTGATAAATTCCACCCAGACTTTGAACAGATCTACAAAGTCAATTCTCATTTGGATCCCGAGCACAACGGTTCAATATGGGGGACATCCCCTGGGCCTATAGGAAACTATGCCCAAAATGTACCAGAGGTAGATTACGCAACGCGAGTTTCACAGGATTACAATACCACGTTGGTCAATGACAAACTGAAACGTCCGGTAACTGATATGAACATCTATTATGTAGATGGTAATTTTTTCAAGATGTTTCATTTTCCATTACAAGAGGGCTCCCTCTCAGGTTTTCAGGAAAATTATAAACAGGCGCTTATCACCCCATCGACAGCCGAAAAACTTTTTAGTACGCAAAAAGCCATTGGAAAAACTTTCCGTTACCAGAAAGATCTCTTCACTGTAGCCGGTATCCTAAACGATATTCCACAAAATTCCTCGATGCAATTCGATGTCGTTATCCCACTGGGGTATCATGCACAGCGGTTTACAAACTGGGGCGGTAACGGTAAATGGAAAACAATAGATGAAGATATGGGTAACTATAGTTTTTCAACGTATATTAAAGTCAAACCTCATGCTTCTGCAGCACTTATCGGAAAATCGGTCACAGACACTTATACCAAAGCCCGCGACGGTGAAAACTCGACTATATTTGTTTTAGACCCACTCAAAACCATGCATTTAATCGCTCCTGACGGAAATAAATCGACACTTCGCATGGTTCAGATTTTTGGGATCATTGCGATATTGCTCCTGGTGATCGGTGCGGTAAATTATGTCAATCTAAGTACTGCAAGAGCATTGGATCGGGCGAAAGATGTTGGTATCCGCAAAATAATTGGCGCCAACCGTCTCCATTTATTCCTACAATTTATCACCGAAACTGTTGTTGTATTTCTTTGTTCACTACTGATCGCTTTCATCCTCATCGTGATCCTTCATACCGGATATAATCAGATCGCACAAAAATCAATCAGTTTATCTTTCCATAACACGACGATATGGCTGTATATTGGGGCAGCAATTATAGGCACATTGGGACTGTCCAGTATATATCCTGCGGTACAGCTTTCCTCATTCAATCCCATTCATTCGTTAAAAGGAAAATCAGTAAAAGGTGTTTCCTCAAATACCATGCGTAAAATATTGGTGGTTTTCCAGTTTACACTCTCCGTGACCCTTATTGTATGTACGTTGGTGATCCGAAATCAATTGGCTTTTATCCAGAAGATCAACCTCGGCTATGACAGAGACCATGTCCTGACGCTCGGCCTTCCTGAGGAGGCTTACAAACATATGGACGCGATACGTGCTGAACTCAAAAGCAACAATGCCATACAGGCGGTCTCTCTATCCGGTGTTTACAACATGACGGATTTCGGAAATGCCACGGGCGATATCGATTGGCCCGGCAAGTCCAAAGACAACAAACTCATTGTTGCTCAAGCGACCATCGATAAGGATTTTATTCCCTTGATGAACATGCAATTCCTCGAAGGAAAAAACTTTAGCGGAATGCCGATTGATTCGTCCGGCTACATCATCAACGAGACTTTGGCGAAACAGATGGGATTAAAACCGCCGTACGTGGGATCCAATATGAGTTTCCACGATTTCCCTGGGCAAATTATCGGTGTTGTGAAAGACTTTCACTTCAAATCCATCAAAGATAAAATAGGTCCAATGGTCTTCTGGACGCGCTGGGGATCGGGCACACTTTATGTTAAAACGAGTACGACAAAAGCCCCTGAGGCCATTAAAGCTTTAGAAAAGATCTATAACCGCTATCCATCGGATGCTCCTTTTAACTACACCTTTATTGATCAGCAATTTGATAATCTATATAAATCCGAGCAGCGCACAGGTTTGTTGTTCAATATTTTCGCTGGCATCGCCATTTTTATATCTGCTTTAGGTCTGTTTGCGTTGGCAACGCACGAAGCGCAAATGCGTGTAAAGGAAATTGGCATCCGTAAAGTTCTTGGCGCTAGCACCTTTGGTGTCGTCCGGCTATTGGGGAAAAATTTTGTGATTCTCGTCTCCATTTCCATTCTGATTGCCTGCCCTATTGCAGTTTACCTGATGAAACAATGGTTAAGCAATTTTGCCTATAAAACAGATCTAGACGTGCAAACATTTGTCTTCGGTGGTATCCTGGCCTTGCTGATCGCCATTTTCACCGTCAGCTACCAGGCTGTTCGGGCAGCTTTATCCAATCCCGTAGATAGTTTAAGAGACGAATAATAAGAAAAATACAGTAAAAGTGGATTAAACATATTGATACACTAAAACTAAAGAATAAAGCAATGAGCAAGAACTATATAAAAATAGCCTGGCGCAATATCTCCAAAAATAAAGGGTATTCAACCATAAACATAATTGGCTTGGCAATAGGATTAGCCTGTTGCCTATTGATAGCAATTTATGTACAAAATGAATTGTCATACGACAAATATCATGTGAATAAAGATCGAATTTACCGCATCGTCCATGACTATAAAGATGTAAGCAGCACAGAGCAGCATCAAATCTGGGGCAATGGTCCAATCGGTGAAGCCATCAAAGCAGATTTTCCTGAAATCGAGAAGGTCGTTCAATTTTCAGGACAAACGTCTATCCTGCTCAAACAAGGTGATAAAAGATTCCAGGAGGAAAATGTATTTTTCATGGACTCTACGGCATTTGATGTCTTCAGTTGGAAGGTTTTGGCCGGCGACCCGCATACAGCCCTAAAGAACGCCTATTCTGTCGTATTAACAGAAAGTACCGCTAAGAAATATTTCGGAGATCAAAATCCCATTGGCAAGACGCTTGAGGGAGGTTTAGCTGCGGGTCGTGCCGACGCAGGTCTATATACTGTAACGGCAGTAATGGCCGATGTACCTGCTAATTCACACTTTACGTTCGATGCATTGCTCTCGATGAGTACATTCCGAAAAGCACGGCCAGACGTATTTAATAAAGAAGGCTGGGATTATGTAGACTTCTACACGTACTTTCTCGCTTCAAAAGACTTTGATCCTGTAAAGTTCGACCAGAAAATACCGGAGTTTCTCAAGCGGCATCTCCCAACAAATGAAAACCCAAACACAAAATACAATTTCCATATCGAGCCACTTCTGCAGGCTTACATGCACTCGTCTGCGGATCGTCAACCCGGTACCAATGGAAGCTATCAGAATTTATACATATTCAGCATTATTGGCGGATTCATCTTACTGATCGCCTGTGTGAACTTTATGAATCTGGCTACATCCAGGTCAATGGAAAGAGCAAAGGAAGTCGGCGTACGAAAAACCATAGGAGCAAGCAAAAGCAATCTGATCTTTCAGTTTATGTCTGAATCATTGGTTCTTGTATTCGTCAGTAGTATTTTGGCTATACTGCTCGTTATGGCCTTTCTCCCTTTTTTGGAAGCATTCTCGGGCAAACACCTCAATTATTCGTCCCTGAAAAATGGGACGACCTGGGCAATATTCCTATTCACTACCATTTTTACAGGACTTCTTGCTGCCAGCTATCCCGCGTTGATTCTAGCAAATTTCAAACCGATTGCAGTACTTAAAGGAAGTTATAGCAACAGCAAAGGGGGTACATTATTACGACGCGTATTAGTTGTTTTCCAATTTTGCCTTTCTATTGCGCTCATTGCAGGTACAGTCGTCGTGTTTTCTCAACTAGATCAATTACAGCACCGAGATCTTGGATTTCAAAAAGATCAACGGCTTGTGATAGATTATAATTTCGATGATAAGGTAAACAATAACCTTGAAGCGATAAAATCTACACTAGCAAAAGATAAAGATGTTTTGTCTGTCACGGCATCACGTACGGTACCGGGAACATTTTTTCCAAATGCAGGAACAGAAATCATGTCAGCAAACGGAACAATGAGTCAATTTGCTCCTTTCTTATATGAAGTCGATGTTGACTTTATTCCTAATATTGGTCTGCAAATGGCCGCAGGGCGTGCCTATTCCAGAGATTTCCCAGCAGATACGGCCCATTCACTTGTTATCAATGAATCTGCCGCAAAACAATGGGGCTATTCAAATCCACAAGATATTATTGGCAAACAATTTCGTCAATGGGGAAGAGAAGGAACGGTTATCGGTGTGGTGAAAGATTTCAATTACCTTTCTTTGCACCGTAAGATTGAGCCTTTAGCTTTGCGACTTGAACCAAGCAGCAGCCGGTATTTAACCTTAAATATCCAACATGTAAACCAGCCTGAGACCGTTGCCAGAATCGGCAAGCTGTGGAATGAACTTGTACCAAACCGTCCATTTTTATATAGCTTTCTTGACGACAATTTCAATCGACAATATGAAGCGGATTTTAATTTTAGAAGACTTTTCACAGCCTTCTCCGGACTGGCACTTTTTATTGCCTGTTTAGGTTTATTGGGACTTGTTACATATACAGCCCAACAGCGTACCAAAGAAATCGGCGTACGGAAAGTTCTCGGTGCATCCATTTATAATTTAATCCTCCTGCTCTCTTCCGACTTCATCAAGTTATTGGCTGTAGCGCTTCTCATCGCGACACCGCTATCTTGGATGGCGATGAAAAAATGGCTTGACAATTTTGCTTATCACATTGAACCACAATGGTGGATGTTTGTCTTTGCTGGTTTTGCTACAATCATTATCGCATTAGTAACGGTGAGTTTTCAAACACTCAAGGCTGCCAAGGCAAATCCTGTAGATAGTTTAAGAGACGAATAACAATATAATTTAATCCCATCATGATACTCCAGCTATGAGCAACCTTCTATTAAAATCGGCCATTCGACAACTTTGGAAGAATAAACTATTCTCCCTATTAAATATTATTGGACTAGCCATCGGCATTACCTCATGTTGGGTCATATTTAAGATTGTCAATTATGAGTATAGTTTTGAAGGTGGAGTTCCTCAGCTTGATCAAACCTATCGGATCATTTCTCAGTTTAAAAATGATGGCAAGGATAATTACAATGGGGGATTGGCCAAGCCGTTTTATCAAGCCATCCAAAAAGAAATTCCGGGCGTGGAACTGGTCGCTCCAGCATTCAGAAATTATCAAATGGAATCCGTCACAATCAACAAGGGACAAAAAAATCAAAAACTTGTCGAGGACTTTGATGAGGCTGAAGGCAATGTGACGGAGACTACCAGCGACTACTTCAAGCTCGTTGGCTACAAATGGTTAGCAGGTTCACCTGAGAAAGCATTTTCAACTGCCAACGACATTGTACTGACAAAAAAAAGGGCTGCCATTTATTTCCCAAACCAGGCTGCCCAGGGCTTGATCGGCAAAACCATCTTTTATAACGACAGCATACCCAAAACGGTTACTGGCATTGTTGATGACCTTGGCTTCAACACGGAGTTCAATGGTACAGAATTCATATTGCTTAAAGAAGAAGTCTACCCACTGAATGTCTGGACGAATACCAATGGTTCCGACAAACTTTATATCCGATTAAAAGATGGTGTAAAAGACCTTCCAATCCAGGCAGCTATCAATAAAATCGGACAAAAAAAATGGCAGGAATTCAGCCAGGAAAAAAAACCTAAGTTTGACTACAACCGTAAGGTCGTGGTCATGCCGCTAAAAGATTCCCATTTTGCAGTCCACATTAAAGAATGGTACGCCGAAAGAACAAGCAAAACCGTTATTTATGGGTTGATTGCCGTAGCTGCTTTTCTGATGCTTTTGGCCTGTATAAACTATATCAATCTTAGTACGGCACAAATCCCAGCACGGAGTAAAGATATCGGTGTCCGTAAAACATTGGGAAGTAGTCAGGGAAAATTGGTTAGCCAAATTATTTTTGAATCGCTTTTAACCATTGCCATTGCACTTGTTTGTTCGGTCTTTCTGACGAAATTGGCCTTTTTCTATTTTCAGGAAATGATTCCGGAGAAAGTAAAGGATTTTACCAGTTCGACGACATCAATGCTGTTTATCGCAATTTTACTGACCGTAACGACTTTAATTTCCTCGGCATATCCTTCTTGGTTAATTAAAAAGGTACAGCCTGTCAACTTATTTCGTGCCGGCAAGCAGTTCCAAATCGGAAAAACACAAATCAACCTTCGGAAAACGTTGATTGTATTCCAATTCTTTATTGCTCAATTTTTTACGGTTTCGGCCCTCATTATCGGGCAACAACTTTCCTATACCCTCAACAAAGATATGGGGTTTGACAAAGATGCTGTTGTTACCTTCGATCTACCTTCCAAGCTCATCAACAAATTTTATGAGGAAAAACTGGATCAAAGTAAGAAACAAACACTCCTACATGAGATCCAAAAAATAAAAGGTGTTTCGGCAGCGTCAATCGGTAGCAAGCCCTTATCAAATAATTATTCATCATCTTGGTTTCATCGACAAGACCCTACACTGAAAGAAAAAATTTCATCCGATATTTTCTTTAAAAATGCAGATCCGAATTATATAGCTGTATATGACATGAAGCTAATCGCGGGAAATAACCTACCACAATCCGATACTGTCAATGCCTATATTATCAATGAATCTGCTGTCAAGGCATTCGGTTTCAATTCCGCTCAAGATGCTATCGGGAAGTCAATTGGTCAAGAAGACAGTACCTTCCCGATCGTTGGCGTTATTAAAGATTTTCATGCCCAGGAATTCTATAAAGAAATTACACCTTTGGCTTTGCGCAGTTTTAGTCGCGGTGCATATACCTTTAACATGAAACTATCGGGAAACAGCAAGGAATGGAAAAGTAGTATTGAAGCAATCAATAAAATATATGCGCGGTTTTTTCCAGAATACCCAATCGAAGTAAAATTTTACGATGAAACGATTGCCTCTCTTTATCAAAAAGAGCAAAATCTGGCCAAATTAATCAACGTAAGTACAATTGTTGCTGTTTTAATCGGTTGTTTGGGTCTCTTTGGGCTGATTACCCTTGCGGCTTTCCAACGCAGCAAAGAGATCGGTATACGCAAAGTTTTGGGTGCAAGTATTCCTAGTATCTTTCATTTATTGGCAAAGAACTTCGTACAGCTCATTTTAATCAGTATCCTAATTGCCGCACCATTGACCTGGTGGACGTGTAGCAAGTGGCTGGAAGATTTTTACTACCGCATCGACCTTACGGCAACACCTTTTATCTTAGGCGCTGGACTTGCACTATTTGCGGCAGTACTGACCATTAGTTTTCAATCGATCAAGGCGGCTATCCAAAATCCTGTCAATAGCCTACGGGACGAATAGCGACACGAGTATATCAAATCAGAGGGTTAACAAAAAACGAAATAACAATGATTGTAAATTCACTTAAAACAGCCTATCGTTTTTTAAAAAAACATAAGTTGATCACGTTTATCAATATCACGAGTCTTGCGATTGGTATTACAGCAACGCTGGTTATTTTCTTGATGATCCAATACGACTACAGTTTTGACAAACATGTTCCCAATCAACAACAGGTCTATCGTGTTGTCAATAACGGAGAGTTTAAAAATGCCGGCGTCTACGTACCGTTGGTACGCACCATGCAAGCAGAGTTACCCAACTTGGAGGCCGTAGCCCCGATTTATCGAAGCCATGTCCAAAAGCTAAAAGTTTCTCTGGCAACAGACAAATTCCAGACTTTCCCGAAAGAACAGAAGATGGTATTCACGAACAGCCAATATTTCGATATTTTCCCTTCAAAATGGTTGGCTGGAAGCGCTAAGGCTTTGAATTCATCCGGAAATATTATCCTTACAGAGAAAACATTAGAAAAGTTTTATGGAAAAGAACTGCCTGCAAATGTGATTGGCAAAACCATCATCTATGCAGATAGTATCCCACTTCAGGTCGCTGGTGTAATAGAAAATCCGCAGCATAATTCGGATTTCAATTTTGAAAGCTTCATCGCTGAGTCGACGATCCCTCAGGATAACAATCTAAAAAACATGTATACGTGGGAAGCTTGGAATAGCATATCGGATTCACATCAGGTGCTTATCAAGACAAAAGCACAAAGTAACCCTCTTTTAATAGAGCGTAATATCGCGAATCTCCTTAAGAAATATAAATACAAAGAAGGGGAGAAAATTAACGATAAGCTTGAATTACAAGCATTGGCAGATGTACATTTTGATACAAGATTTAATTATGACGCCACCCATCCGGAAGCACTACGCAACCTTATTTTACTTGCAGTTTTCCTCTTAGCCCTGGGGGCCGTAAATTTTATCAATCTATCCACGGCTCAGTCTATTGAAAGAGCCAAAGAAGTGGGCATTCGTAAGACGTTGGGTAGTTCTAAAACTACATTGATCAAACAGTTTTTGATCGAAACTTTTCTGATAACTTTGACAGCAACAGTACTTGCAGTCTTATTATTGCCATTGTTCTTACATGTCTTTGAAGGATTTATTCCGAAAAACCTAAGCATGGAAGGCCTGGACAAAAGCGTTATTGTTTTCTTTCTATTTGGACAATTGATCTTAGTAACCTTACTAGCCGGATTTTACCCTGCCTGGGTACTGACAGGATATGCTCCGGTGCTAGCACTCAAAAATCAGCTCGGAAAGAACACGAATCTTTCCCGAAGCGCATGGATACGCAAAGCACTGACTATTTTCCAATTTGTATTAGCTCAGGCTTTTCTAATTTGTGTACTGGTTGTTGTCCGGCAAATCAATTACGTCTCCCATCGAGACATGGGTTTTCAAAAGGACGCTATTGTTAATGTCTACATTCCGGGAGCTTTCCAAAATTCGGCAAAAGGTGTAGTCCTTAAAAATGAGCTCAAAAAGCTAACGGATATTAAGGCAATCAGTTTCGGGAACATTGCACCCGCGATGAACGGCTGGATGACTACCGCAATCTCTTACGATCAATCGCCGGACAAGGAATCCTTGACTTTTGATAGCCGCTCTGGTGATGAAAACTATTTAGATGTTTATCAGATTCCACTTTTAGCAGGAAGAAATATTCGTCTATTGGATTCAACCAGTGAAATGCTGATTAATAGAAAGGGCCTTGAGCTACTACATATCAAAAATCCGCAGGATGCCATTGGCAAAACTTTCGAAAATGGACAAAATATCATCGTTGGTGTAATGGAGGATTTTGATTTGGCTTCTGCTCGACAAGGGGTTAAACCGGTTCTTTATACCGGTAGCAAAGAAGGATACGTACTACATATTGCATTAGATCAATCGCATCCCGAAAACTGGAAAAATGCCATTGATAAAATAACGTCAAGCTACAAATCGGTTTTTCCTGATGATGAATTAGACCTGCGGTTTGTGGATGAGGTCATCCAAAACTTCTATACACAGGAGAAGCAGCTGTCTAAACTCTTATCCTGGGCGGTAGGGCTCTCTATGCTCATCGCCGGACTGGGTTTATTTGGATTAGCCATATTTACGGCAAATCAACGCACAAAAGAAATTGGAATCCGTAAAGTGCTGGGGGCATCTGTTTTCCAGATCACATTTTTACTGCTTCGGAATTTGCTATCACTGGTTGCAATAGCTTGTCTAGTAGCTTTTCCAATTGCTTATTATTTTATGCATAGCTGGCTGAACGACTTTGTTTATCGAACTACGATAAGTCCCTGGATTTTTGGACTGTCTGCACTGGGGTTGATTGCATTTGCAAGTCTTGTACTATCAACCAAAAGTGTCTTTGCAGCAAAAGCAAACCCGATTAATAGTCTAAGGGATGAGTAAATAAGCGAGTAAAAGAGATAGGCTTATGTGTATTCATAATATGTATTAAGAACTTAAAAACCCATAACAATGATAAAGAACTTCATCAAAACCGCGTGGCGAAGTATTTTTTCTAATAAATTCTACAGTGCCATTAATATTTTAGGATTAACAGCAGGAATGGTTGTGGGGATATTCCTATTGCTCTGGATACAAGATGAGCTGTCCTTTGACCGATTCCATAAACATCAGCGCTCCATTTACAAAATTGGAATAGAGGGGGGAACGGGGATATCAAAACGAATCTTTGGATCCATCATTGCTCCCGTAGGAAATTTTGCAAAAAAGGAAATTCCTGAAGTTCAAGATGCAGTCCGTATTTTCAAAATTGGAGATGCTGCACTTAAATATAAAGAGAAGAGATTTAATGAAAAGAATTTTGCGTTTGTAGACCCCAGTTATTTTACGGTTTTTGATTTTCCGCTACTACAGGGTAATTCAAAACAACCCTTCCCTGACAACAATTCCATTGTACTTACTCAGCGCACGGCACGTCGGTATTTCGGTGATGAAAATCCAATTGGAAAAACCGTAACATTGGGTATCGAGGACCTTTGTGTTGTATCGGGTGTCATTGCTGATTATCCTGAAAACTCTACTTTTCAATTTCAGGTTCTGCTCCCCATTTCGAGATTTAATGAGCAAGCCTACATCAAAAATAAAACGACCTATGATAATAAGACCTATCTATCTTCCATGGATGAAGATTGGTCCAATTTTTCATTCGAAACCTATCTGCAGCTGAGGCCTGATGCAAATCTTGCCACAGTTTCAAAAAAGCTACAGGCGATACACGAAAGGAACAAACCTGAGGATGCCCCTGTCCCCTACGTTACACAAGCACTCGCAAAGGTGCATCTCTACCAAATGGATGGGAGTGATGCCGGAATTGACAATGTTCGAGTTTTTATAGGTGTAGCGATCATGATTCTTGTAATAGCAAGTATTAACTATATCAATCTTTCTACTGCACGGTCGTTGTCGCGCGCCAAAGAAGTGGGGATACGTAAAGTTATCGGCGCAGGTAGAAAGGAACTTTTTTTCCAATTTATATTGGAAACAACCATAATATTTGTCATTGCATCAGCATTGGCACTTGCCTTCGTATTTATTGGTCTCCCCTTATTTAATAATTTCTCGGGGAAGCAGATTTCCATACAACTCTTTAATCCTACACTATGGATAAGCGTGCTGATTATGCTTGTGGGAACACTGGCACTTACAAGTATATATCCTGCCCTACTTTTATCCAAATTTGATCCGATTAAAGTACTTAAAGGCCGATTTACTAGAAAAAATTCCAGTGCACGAAAAATACTGGTTGTCCTGCAGTTCACTGTTTCTATAATCCTTATCACCTTAACAATTGTTATCGGTCGTCAATTGGATTTTATAAAACATCAAAATTTAGGCTACGAAAAGGATCATATTATTTCCGTTACTATGGCGCCAAAAATGTCCAAACATTTTGATGCTGTCAAAACCGAACTTCTAAAAAATAAGGATATTGATGATGTTATCCGTCTTGGCCGCGACATGGTTTATGGTGGTGCATCAACTGGGGACAACGATTGGGAAGGAAAGCCCAGCAAATCCAATCTTTGGTTCAATATGACATATTCCGATCAATCTGCGCTCAACTTTTTTAAGATAAAACTTACACAAGGTCGTAATTTCACGGGCTCCATAGCAGATTCAACCCATTTCATTATCAATGAATCGGCGGCGCGGGAAATGGGTTTAAAAGATCCGATTGGCGTACGCTTACGCATTCGGACAGTTCCGGGAACTATTATTGGGGTTGTAAAGGATTTTAATTATGCGAGCGCTAGACAAAAGATTGAGCCTATGGTCTTTCAATATAGCCCAAAAGATTGCTGGCAGCTATACCTTAAAACAACAACTTCTGGTACAAAATCCGCATTAAACTCCTTGCAACAGATCTGGAAAAGCTATTATGATGATATGCCGATGAACTACAGCTTCCTGGACGAAAGCTATCAAAAGCAATATACGAATGAGCAGAAACAAGGCTCCTTATTCAATTTTTTTGCCCTGATTGCCATCGTCATCTCCTGCCTAGGACTCTTAGGACTATGCACCTATACAGCGCAGGTTAGAACCAAAGAAATTGGTATCAGAAAGGTCCTTGGCGCTACAGTATTCGGTATTATACAATTATTAAACAAAGAATTTTTATTCTTAGTCATTTTAGCCAATGTCATCGCAGTACCAATCGCTGTTTATTTCAGCATAAATTGGCTCGATGGTTTTGCCTTCAGAACGACTCTCCCATTTACCATATTTCTATATGCGGCGGGGATAACCATTGCTATTGCATTATTTACGGTGAGTTTCCAGTCCATCAAAGCGGCATACGCCAATCCTGTAAAAAGTTTGCACGATGAATAGTTTATATTTGAGAACCAAAACAACAGCATAAAATGATTCGATTATTCCTAAAAACAGCGCTGAGAAATTTGAAGCGCAGTCCCTTAAACACAACAATAAATATTTTGGGATTAGCACTGGGGTTTACTGTTGCCCTGATAAGTACATTATGGGTACTGAAACAATTTTCTTTTGATAAGCATTACAGCAATTATCAACATATTTATCAGGTCATGATGACTGGAACTTTCAATGATGAGAAATCTACTGATCGCTCCACCCCTATTCCCTTGGTCAAAACGATCGCGTCTGATTTCAAAAATGAAATGCAAGATGCAGCACTGGTCACGAATATGGAGAGCAATAATCTTAAGGTAGGTGATAAGAAGCTTAATGCACCAGGGTTTTACGCCATGGGAAAATTTGCCGAATTATTTTCTCTCAAATCTGTACAAGGAAATAGTACCACACCGAGCAATCCATCGACCATCATAATTTCAGAATCCTTAGCAAAACGGCTGTTTGATAAGGTAGATATCATCGGGAAAACACTTCAATTGAATGGCAAAGAACAGTATACTGTTCAAGGTGTTTATAAAGATATTCCTGAAAACAACACTTTTTATGGCTTAGATTATGTATTGCCCTTTGTCGATTATCTTGCAAAAGACCAAGGTATTGAAGAAAGCTGGTCCAGCTGCTATTTCAGCACTTTCGCCAAAATCGACAATGATACCTTTGTTCCCGCTTTGGAAAATAAACTAACAAATATCATCAACAAAAAACTGACGGATATAAAACCTGAGATCCTGTTGCATCCGATGTCCAAATGGCATTTATATGATTCGTTCAAGAATGGAAAGAACGTAGGCGGACAGATTCAATATGTATGGATGTTTGTTTGGATAAGCGTATTCATCATTTTATTGGCCAGTATCAATTTTATTAACCTGAGTACGGCGAGAAGCTTAAAAAGAGGAAAAGAAATCGGGGTTTTAAAATCTGTTGGCGTCAATCGCAGACAGCTTATTGCAGGCTTTCTTGTTGAGTCAATCCTCGCTGTAGCCTGCGCATTTTTGTTAGCTGTTCTATTCGCTACATTGCTTTTGCCTTGGGTCAAAACGATTACACATACGACACTGCATATCCCTTTTGCCGATATTCGTTTCTATGGCTACTCCCTAGTAGGAATAGGCGTTATAGGCCTTTTAGCAGGTATGTACCCGGCGTTATTTTTATCGGCATTTAATCCTATTCTTGCACTTAAAGGTAAAATCAACAGCCGAAAAGGCGGATCAAGAAGTAGAAAGGCAATGGTCATCGTGCAATTTGCTATTTCTATTTTCCTGATGATATCCACTTATCTGGTGATTCAGCAACTGCATTACACAAAGGATCGTCCAATAGGTTATAAAAGTTCAAATTTGATAAACATTACTTCATCCAATTCAACTATCGTCAAAAACTTTGATGTACTTCGAAAAGAGTTGATCGGTCAGCGCCTTGTGACAGATGCCGCCCTTTCTTCCAACTTTGTGAACCACCTATCCTTAACAGGTGGTGGCTTTAATTGGCAAGGTAATGATTCCAAAGACGGTGCGATCATGGGGATCTTCACCGTAGATGAAAACTTCGCGAATACTGTACAGTGGAATTTTATAAAAGGGCGCAATTTTTCAAAAGATTTCAAAACAGATTCAACGGCTGTTATTCTGAACGAAGCGGCGGCCAAATTTATGGGAGTTACCGATCTAAACAGCAAACAGCTTTCACGTGCCGGTATCAATTACCACATCTTGGGTATTATTCAAAATACGCTTTCCGAATCTCCTTTCAAATCCATTACACCGACGGCTTATTTTCTAAAATTTTTACCAAAGAATAAAATAACGCTTCAACTGGATGAAAATCAAGACCTCAAACAAAACCTAAAAGCGATTTCCACAGCGTTCAATCGCATAGACCCTGACCTTATTTTTGATTATACATTTACGGATCAGGAATATGCCAAAGAGTTTCAACAGATGGAAATGATCAAGAGCTTGACCAGTTTATTTACAGGGTTGGCCATACTCATTTCATGTCTTGGTCTCTACGCGCTGGTTTCCTTTCTTACGGAGCAACGAGAAAAAGAAATCGGCATTCGTAAAGTATTGGGTGCTTCAGAACTTGGCTTGTGGCGGCTACTTTCCACAGAATACATTTGGCTCACAGGCATTGGCTTTTTAGTCGCAGCCCCTTTAGCCTATCTCCTCATGGAATCATGGCTCGAAGACTATGTCTACCGCATATCAATTACATGGACGGTCTTTGCTATCACAGGCTTAACCGCGCTAATCATCACCTTATTAACCGTTAGTTACCAAGCGATTAAAGCAACATTAGCAAATCCTGTAAAAACCTTAAGAAGCGAATAATACCAATTTGTTCGGGGACGGACACTATACTGTCCGTTTCCGAACATTTAAAACCACCATAAAAACACATCAAAAACCTAAAAATCAATACATTATATTTATGGCAAACGAATTGAACTGCTTGGCTTTGCTATTTTTCGAATAACGGAGCCTTCTACTAAAGCGAGCTAAGTGACAAGAATATAGCCTAATTAACAGTCTAAATGCTCATAACCATGTTAAAGAACTATTTTAAAATTGCTTGGCGGAATATCAGAAAAAACAAAGGATTTTCTCTTTTAAATATGTTTGGCCTCAGCATCGGGATAACATGTTTTCTATTGTTGGCAGCGTACATATATCATGAATCCAGTTATGAGCGTTTCCTTCCCAATGCGGACCGTCTAGCTTATATTAGCCTCACCTATAAAGCACCCAATAGCACGGAGGAAGTAAATTCTGCGGTAACACCAACAGGTTTAGCGCCTGCTTTACAAGCTGAATTTCCGGATGTAGAACAGGCAACCAGATTCTACAGCTATTCCAAAGGCGGTAAAATAGAATCCAAAGAGGCACTAATAACTGAAAAAGGCCTACTTTATGCTGACCAAAATGTTTTTAAAACTTTAGGTTATACCTTTCTCGAAGGTGATTCTCGATCAGCCTTAGCAGAACCAAATCAGATTGTCTTAACAAAAAAACTCGCAGCGAAATATTTCCCCAATCAGTCGGCCATCGGTCAGACACTATCCATTGACAAAGTCAACTGGAAAATCACAGGTATCATCGCAGACTTGCCCACAAATACACAGTTGAACTTCTCTGCACTCCTTTCCAACAAAGGATTAGAACGCTACAAAGAAATGGCTTGGTCATCTGCAAATGATATAACCATAGCGCTCCTAAAAAACAAAGATCAGTTCGGTTCGATCCAACAGAAATTGGACCAAATGACAAAATCAAAATTCGCCGAAGCAACAAAACAAGGCTATCAATTTCGATTTATCCTTGAAAAGCTGACCGATATCCATCTTCACTCCAAAGCAGCAGGTACAGGAAACATTACTTATATCTATATTTTACTGGCGTTAGGTGCTGCGCTTATTATTTTAACCTGCATCAATTTTACAAATTTGGTATTAGCGCATGCGCTTGAACGCAAGAAAGAAATCGGTGTCAAGAAAGTTCTGGGTGCAGCAAAGAAAACAATATTCTTTCAGTTCTTTTTTGAATGTAGCCTCATGGTTTTTCTAGCGGTTGCTTTTAGTCTTCTGACTACAGGACTTTTGTTACCCGTATTCAGTTCATTTATGGGTACCGAAATGAAATTAACCGTATGGACAGACCCTCGGTTTTATACGATTTTACTTGTTTTCATAGCCTTGTTGACGCTTCTGTCGGGTGGCTGGCCTGCCTATTCAATTGCTAGTTCAAAACCTATTTCCATTTTTAAGCGGAAACTAACTGAAAAACGACATGGTATATCATTAAGCAAGGTGCTCGTTACTTTTCAATTCAGTATCTCTATATTTTTTATTATCTGCACCTTATTTGCGAGTAGACAGATGGATTTTATCCAGTCTAAAAACACTGGATTGGATCGCTCTGATATGTTGGTCATTGATGGCCGAGGATGGCAAGATAAAGAAAGGCAGCTATTAAAAGAAAAGTTAATGCAGCTCAATAGCGTCCAGGGCGTTACCGCTTCGTATGACAATCCCGTCAATATCCAAGGTGGCTACAGTGTCAGTGAAGTAGAAGGCCAACCCAATGATTTTGATATGGATGTCACTGCAATTCCGATTGAAAAAGATTTCGTATCCGTTTTTCATATTCCATCTGTCGCCGGCGCACCGCTGTCAGATGCGGACATTTTGCGCGCGCAAGATACTATTTCACCAGAATATGGCTTTGTAGTGAATACACTTGCTGCATCCGCCATGGGTTTTACTCCTGAACAGGCTATTGGAAAGAAAATCAATTTGAACGGACGTAAGGGCAGTATCAAACAAGTTGTGGCAAGTTTTAACTTTGCATCATTACACAACGAAGTCAAACCAATTGTACTTTTTCCTGAATATGATTATTTCGGCAATATTTTCATTCGACTCAATCCGACGTCGCCGGTAAAAGATGTTCTTGCGCAGATCAAAGCTGTTATAAAAGATATTGATTCAAAAAACAGTTTTGAATATCACTTTCTCAATGATGATTATAACAAGTTATATCTCAAAGATCAGCAAACAACACGAGTAATGCAGTTATTTTCCATCATTACAATTGCTATCGCCTGTATGGGACTATTTGCATTATCAGCTTATGCCGTGCAACAACGCTTTAAAGAGATCGGTATCCGTAAAGTATTAGGTGCTTCAACGATCAAGATTGTCAACATATTGAGTGTTGACTTTATGGCCCTAGTCCTGTGTGCTGTATTGATCAGTGTACCCTTAGGCTGGTATGCCATGCACCGCTGGGTAGAGAATTTTGCTTACCACATCACGCTAGACTGGTGGGTATTTATTGTGGCGGCGATAAGTGCATTATTGGTATCATTTATCACCATTAGTTTTCAAACCATAAAAGCTGCGATTCTGAACCCGGTTGATAGTTTAAGAGACGAGTAATTGTTTTAGTAGCTATTAAAAATAAAGACACCTGATAAATAACAAGCTGGACCTTTAAAATTCAAGTTTTTTCTATTTATCGATACCTAATACGACAGATATGCTTAAAAATTACATCAAAATAGCATGGCGGAACCTATGGAAAAGCAAGGGGTACTCTGCGATTAATATTATTGGACTTTCTATCGGATTGACAGCGGTACTGATCATCGGTATATGGATAAAACATCAATTGCAATTCGACAATTTTTACAGCAATAAGGAAAGCATATATAAACTTTGGAACAAATATGAAGATCAGCAAAAAATCTACGTAAACGATATCACTTCGGCACCGGCATCTCAGGCTCTGCTAGCAGATTACCCAGAGGTTGAACGTGCTGCGCGGATGTATTGGAGCAGCACCGCCCTGATGTCTTTTGGCGATAAGAAGATTAAATCCAAGGGAAATGAAGTTGATCCAGCCTTTATTGAATTATTTGATTTCAAACTTCTTAAAGGGAACAGCAAGGATGCTCTAAAAGATACAAAAGATATCGTCCTGACGGAAAGTCTTGCTAAAAACATATTTGGCAAAACTGATCCAATAGATAAAACGCTTCTTCTCGACAATAAAGAACTGTATAGGGTATCGGCAATTATGCAGGATCTCCCCAGTAACACAAGTTTCGACTTTACCTATCTGATACCTTTAGAAAAAGCCGAAACCTATTCATCTGGCTGGGGTTCAAACACTTTCTATACTTATATCAAGCTGAAAGAAGGAACCGATGTTGATCTTTTTAATAAAAAGCTAAATAATATAATCAACAAAAAAACAAACCATGAAATAAAAGGCTCCATGTTCCTCTATCCGATGTCCAAAATGCATCTATATTCAAAATTTGAGCAGGGTATTGCTGTTGGCGGAAAAATAGATCAAGTTAAATTGGTGGCGGGAATAGGTTTATTAATATTATTGATCGCCTGTATCAATTTTATCAATCTCAGTACAGCCCGCAGCCAGAAAAGAGCAAAAGAAGTTGCAGTAAGAAAAGTTGTAGGAGCCCAACGCTTCCATTTAATCATACAATTTCTTTCCGAATCTTTATTGTTAACCTTTATTTCAGGTACATGTGCTATCGTATTGACAATACTGACTCTTCCAATATTTAACCAGGTTTTAGATAAAGCATTAATCTTTTCATTTTCAGATTCATCGATCTGGTTTTCCCTGATTGGTTTTATTTTCCTTACAGGGATACTGGCAGGGCTATACCCTGCTTTCGTGCTCTCTTCTTTTAAACCGATAAAATCGCTCAAAATATTTGGACGGACAAACAAGTTTTCCCTGAATTTTCGAGAATTATTGGTTGTATTTCAATTTGGTATTGCTATTATACTGATTATAGCAACCATTATCGTACGCAAACAAATAGAATATGCCAGCCAGCGTGAAATAGGCTATGAAAATTCACAACTTATCGAAGTGCCCATTGAAGGCGGTATGGAAAAAAATTATGAAGCTATTAAGTCGGAACTGATCACTGCCAACATTGCCGAAGCTGTTACTCGTACGGGCTGGTCAATTACTAAAAATGGAGCCAGTTCCGGAGGTAGTTTCCTATGGCCTGGAGCTAATCCAGAACAAGCAAAAAAAATGGGTTTTGAACTTGGACGCACTGAAAGTGATCTTGTTAAAACTCTTGGATTAAAGCTCATTGCTGGTCGAGACATCGATTATGGCAGGCTACCGGGAGATAGTGCTTCTGTAATGATTAATGAAGCTGCTGTCAAAGAAATGAAACTGGAAAATCCAATAGGAAGCTATCTCAAATGGGGCGATAAAACTTATACTATCGTTGGTGTAATCAATGATTATATTACGGGGTCACCTTATAGTCCAATAACCCCCTTACTGATTTATCCTTCAAAAAATTGGATGTTGAATATGGTTATACGCACCAGTCCAAACAGAGCTATGGAAATGAACCTAAAGCAAATTGAGGAAATTATTAAAAAGTTCAATCCGGCCTACCCCTTCGAGTACCAGTTTGTGGATCAGAAATTTGCAGCTAAATTCAAAGATCAGCAACAGACTGCTCAACTCGCATTCATTTTTTCGGGATTAGCTATTTTCATCTCTTGTCTGGGCTTATTTGGGCTTGCTTCTTATATTGCTGAGCTAAAGACCAAAGAAATTGGCATTCGTAAGGTACTAGGCGCCTCGGTAACTGGAATTACGGCAATGTTATCCAAGGATTTTGTTAAGCTTGTCATTATTTCCATTCTAATTGCTTCGCCAATAGCCTGGTGGGCAATGAACAAATGGCTACAGGACTTTTCCTATCGAATTGAAATACAATGGTGGTTTTTTGCACTAGCAGGAGTTTCTGCCTTATTCGTAGCTTTCTTTACGGTAAGCACACAAGCCATAAAGGCTGCCAATAGTAATCCCGTAAAGACATTAAGAGACGAATAAGCGCAAAAATTAAGTACATAAAAAGTCAAGAGTAAAAAATAGAGCTGCAATTGGTTCGCTTCAATTAAACAAAACACTGCAAAACGAAAAATTAAAACCATGATAAGGAACTATATCAAAATCGCATGGCGGAACCTGATGAAAAACAAATCCTTCTCCCTGATTAACATCATCGGATTGGCGATCGGTATGGCCGGAGCATTACTTATAGCACTTTGGTTGCAGAACATGTTAACCATGGACCGCTTTCATGAGAAGGGTGATCGCCTGCACGTATTGAGTAATCGTGACGAATTTCAAGGCGAAAAATCAGCCTGGGCCTATACACCTAAAATACTAGCGCCCTCATTGGCTGCAGATTTTCCAGATATCGAAGCTTTTACCAGATATAATGAGGGATCGCAATTTTTAACAACTTTCAATGAAAAGAAACTGATCGCAAATACTGTTTTCATCGATCCTGGTTTTTTCAAAATGTTTTCTTTGCCTTTTGTGAAAGGAGAACAGAATGTGAGATTTGATCATCCCAAAGGTCTTGTGCTCACGGAAAGTTACGCAAAAGCGCTGTTTGGAAATGAAGATCCCATTGGAAAATCAGTTCGGATAGACTCGGTTAATCAAGTCACCGTGCAAGCTATACTTAAAGATCTTCCGAGTAATTCAAGTTTCAAATTTGACATCCTCCTCCCATTTGAATATGCAAAAATAATCGGTTACGTAGACGATAACTGGAGCAATAATTCAATAACTACCTATATCCTGTTAAAAGAAGGTACTTCAGTCAACGCATTTAACGACAAAATCAGAACCTATCTGAGAGATCATATCAATACGAGTAATAAAGCTGCCGGTTATACTTCTGCAAGAAATACGGGTGAGATTTTTGCCTTCCCCTTTCCAGATTCTTTCCTTTACAATAGCGGAAAAGGAGGAAATTATACTTCCGGACGTATCGATATCGTAAAGCTATTTGCTTGGATTGGTGTATTTATTTTATTGGTGGCAAGCATCAATTTTATGAATTTGAGTACGGCACGTTCCGAACGCCGCGCAAAAGAAGTCGGTGTCCGCAAAGTAATTGGAGCTAATAAGACGAGCCTAATGGCGCAGTTCCTGGTTGAAAGCATATTAATTAGCCTGATCGGCATGGTACTCGCAACTATCCTTGTTTTTATGGTCCTGCCATTTTTTAACGAGCTTGTCGGAAAACAGCTTAGCTTATCGTTATTAAACTTACCAACCTGGCTTTTTTTAATTGGTTTTGCCTTATTTACGGGTGTGTTAGCGGGTACCTACCCAGCCTTTTTCCTTTCTTCATTTCAGCCTATCAAGACCTTGAAAGGGAAATTTGTTTCTAAAACAAGAGGCCTTAGTATTCGCTCGCTCTTAGTCGTCATTCAATTTAGTCTCGCTATTATATTGATTATCGCAACAGTCATTGTCGCGAAACAAATCCAATATACCAAACAGCGCGACCGCGGTTATAATGAAAATGGACTACTTTATAGTAGTATCCAAGGTGACCTCGAGAAGAATTACAAAATTCTTAGAAATGAATTGTTAGCCAGCAACGCAGTTGTTTCTGTTTCGAAAAACATGTCGCCGGTAACCGATTTCTATAGCAATGGCTGGGGATTTACCTCCGGCACACCAACGGAACAGGACAAACGCATTTCCTATAACCGTTTTAGTACCGACGCCGATGCCGTAAAGAATCTAGGCCTAACACTTACACAGGGGCGGGATATCGATATTTACAAGTTTGCAACAGACAGTACCGCCTTGATTTTAAATGAATCCGCGGTAAAAAGTTTGCACCTCAAAAACCCGGTCAATAGCATTGTGGATGGCGATGGAACAAAATGGACCGTGGTTGGGGTGGTCAAAGATTTCATAATGGGATCGCCATTTGGAGACAATAAACCTATGGTGATATTAGGACCGCAAGCCTGGTTTACAACGATCCATTATCGTTTAAATCCAAACAATAATATCGCAGACAACTTAAAAACGATTGAATCAATCTTTAAAAAGTTCAACCCAGATTACCCTTTTGAATATCAATTCATTGACAAGACCTACGAAGAAAAATTTAAAGAGACAAAAGCTATAGGTACACTGGCCATGATCTTTGCAGGATTGACGATCTTTATTTCCTGTCTGGGTTTATTGGCATTAATCGCCTATATGGCCGAAACGCGCATGAAAGAAATTGCTGTCCGCAAAGTTCTTGGAGCAAGTGTCACCCAAGTAACCTCTTTACTTTCGATCGATTTTATTAAGCTTGTTGTGGTTGCAATTTTTATCGCCACACCTATCGCTTGGTGGGCCATGGATAAATGGTTACAAGATTACAGTTATCGAATTGAGATACAGTGGTATTATTTTGTCATTGCTGGACTATTGGCTATTCTGATCAGTATGGCCACGATAAGCTATCAAGCAATTAAGGCTGCATTAGGTAATCCTGTTAACAGTTTACGCGATGAGTAGCCCAAAGTTTAATAACATTGTTTCCTATAGTTTTAAACCATAAAGAAAGGCATGAATTCATTCAAACTTACTTTTCGCAGCCTCATTAGCAACCGACAGTATACCTGGATCAATATCTTGGGCTTAAGTATTGGCTTTTCCTTGTGCCTTCTCGTATTTGCTCTTGTCATTGAAGAAAATTCGTATGACAAAAGCTGGAGAAATGCGGATCATCTCTTTCGGATTGTGACCATAGATTCAACGGCTGGACTTGAACGCCAAATGTCCAGAACATTCGTTAATTTAAGTACGGAACTCAAACAAGTATTTCCGGAGATTCAAAATGAGGCTCGGATAGAATCCAGAAAATATTATTTAAAACCCCATGCAAGCTCAGCACAGCCCATAGGCATACAGGTTTTGGAGTCGGAAATAAACATCTTGGACATGTTGAGCATCAAGGTTCTCGAAGGCAATCCCAAACAGCTGGTCCAAGGAAAAACAAACTTGCTCATCGGCAAAGAATTCAAAGAAAAGTACTTTAAGAACGAAAATGTCATCGGCAAAGTCATCCAAAGTGCCGACCCCTATACCGATCAGCCATCCGATTATATCATTACGGGTGTTATGGATAATCTTCCTTATAATTCAACGCTTAGAGCTTCCGCCATTGCTTTAGTCCCCAAAATATCGATGGAATTAAGCAAAGATGGGTCAGGCTACTACACCGAACAATTTGTACAGCTAAAATCCGGGACACCAAGAATAGATATCGAGCAGAAACTAAATCGTTGGTATAAAGGATACCTCAGTCCTAACACAAAACAGGTGACTTCCTTTCGCCTGCAGCCTATTCAGGATATATATATGGAGCCATTAGGCAGTGCAGATATCAGCGGCAACCAAAAAACAACAAATATATTTGTGGGTGTTGCCGTTTTGGTCTTTATTATTTCCTGTATCAATTTTATTAATATTTACGCTGTAAGAACAGTTAAAAAATTAAGAGCACTTCATATACATAAAGTATTGGGGGCCAGCCGAGCCCAAATGATCAGACGAATGCTGTTAGAAACAATCCTACTGTTTTTTATTTCTGCATTATGTAGTTTGGTACTCTTTAGACTTGGATTGTCCCAACTGGAACACTTTATAGGCTATGATCTCGCTTATATTAAATCCATACAACTCCCGTTGCTATTGGCATTTATGACGACTGCAATTGCCCTTGGCCTGCTAATTGGTTTTTATCCAGCATGGCTGATCTCCGGTATTAAGAGTTCAGATGCCTTAAAAAATAAGCTATCAAAAATTCCCAATGCGGAAGTCTTTATCAAAAAAATGCTTATCACAACACAGTTTAGCATTGCCATTATCGTCATCATTGGCCTTATAACAATCAAGTCCCAACTCAGTTATATGCAAGCAGCTCCCTTGGGAATGGAAGTCAAAAATGTGCTAAACATCGACTATTTCAATAAGGGTACACAAAATACAAATATAAAAGATCGAATTGGTCAACTTAACGGGGTTGAATCGGTCAGCGTCGCTGCCTGGACGCCGACAATCGGGTCAGGCTACCTTGCCAAGACAATCGTTGACAAGGACGATCCAGGGAAAAATATCCAAGTCAGTTTCATCGGTGGCGATGTCGATTTGTCCAAGACTTTGGGAATCCAGTTGGTTAAAGGTCGATTATTGACTCCTGAAGATTATACGCATGTTGAAATGGATATGGGAGAAGACGAAGGTATCAATAATGCCCTTGTGACGGAAAGTACGGCAAAAAAGCTTGGGATAGACAAACTCGGTATCCTGTATAAAGACCTTCAAATTATCCCCGTCGGAATCATTAAAGATTTCCATAGTGAGTCTTTTCGTAGCAAAATAGTACCAACAGTGATTTTAGCAAAAGATTTTAACGGAAGCGGCAATATTCTGATAAAAGTAGGGAAAGGACAAGAACAACAAATCTTTCGATCGGTATCTCAAATTATACAAAATACCTATCCTGATAAACACGTTTCCTTCCATTGGATAGATAATTTGATTGCAAAACAATATGAAAAAGAGAGCAAGCAAGTGCAATTATTTATCCTATTCAGTGCATTGACATTGTTGATCTCTGCCTTAGGAATCACAGGATTGATTATGCAAAATCTCGAACAGCGCACCAAAGAAATTGGCATACGCAAAGTCCTAGGCGCAACAGTGCTCGACATATCACGTCTCTTTTCAAAAGATTATCTCATCTTATCCACTTTGGCTATTTTTATTGCCAGTCCAATCGCGGGGTATTTTTCAAAAAAATGGCTCGACGATTATGCGTACAATGTGGGCGTACAATGGTGGTTCTTTATCCTTGCCGCGCTTGCCATCTTTTTGATCAGCATCATTACTGTCAATTTCCAAACAATACGTGCCGCACTAAACAATCCAGTAGATAGCTTACGAAACGAGTAAATATTCATTTATAGTAATAAAAGGGGCCTCAATATGATCAAGAATAATTTAAAAATAGCATGGAGAAATTTAACCCGCAATTTCTCCACTTCGTTTATCAACATCGTTGGGTTGGCCATGGGAATTGCAACCTGCCTTCTGATCAGCTTATATGTGACCGATGAATTTAGTTTTGATCGTTACAACGAGCATGCAGACCGTATTGTACGTGTTGTTTTCAGAGGAACTGTCAAGGGCGGAACGATCAATGAGGCACATGTCATGCCACCTGTAGCTTCGACTATGAAGTCAGAGCTGCCCGAAGTTGAAGAAACTGCACGACTAAGAATCGGTGGATCTCCTCTATTTGTCGTTAATAATAAAGTGTTTCACGAAGAAAAAATGGCTTTCGTGGATGCTTCTTTCTTCAAAATTTTCACGCTCCCTTTTATTAAAGGGAATTTCTCTACAGCTATTTCTTCCCCAAATTCTGCAGTGATTTCCGAATCCACTGCCTTAAAGTATTTTGGTACGACGGACGTGGTTGGACGGGATCTTTCGGTCAAAGACAATCCGACAATCCTTAAAATCACTGGAGTAATCAAAGATGTCCCTCAAAACTCCCATTTTCATTTTGATGTATTTACCTCTTTGGATGCACTGGAAGATTCACGATCAGATTCGTGGATGACTTCCGAATATTATACTTATGCATTGCTTTCGAAGAATGCTTCACGTGAAAAGCTCGAAAAAAACTTAACCACGCTATTCGACAAACATGTTGCCACACAATTTATGGCAGGTTTTGGCATGAGTTACCAAGAATACAAGAAAACGGGAAATAAGATCGGTCTTTACCTACAGCCGCTCACAGATATCCATCTACATTCGAATTTCAACTACGACCTCAGCGCTCCGGGGGATATACGTTACGTTTATATTTTTAGTGCTATTGCACTCTTTATGCTATTGATTGCTACAATTAATTTCATGAATCTATCTACAGCCAGTGGCTTTAGGCGGTGTAAAGAAGTAGGAGTACGAAAAGTATTGGGTGCCGACAAACAAAACCTGATGCGACAATTTATGCTGGAGGGCGTCCTCCTGACTTATATTTCCTTAGGGATAGCTTTGGGAATTGTTTTACTTGCCCTTCCCCTATTTAATCAGATTTCAGGCAAAGATATTGAAATTCAAAAACTTGACGCTTTTAAAATTATCCCCTTCCTGCTGACTTTTGGTTTAGTCGTCGGTCTATTTTCCAGCAGCTATCCCGCGTTATATCTATCCTCATTTAATCCGCTCCGTGTATTAAAAGGAAAAATAAGTCGTTCGACTAAAGGCCTTAATTTACGCAGTGGGCTTGTTGTATTTCAATTCATCATTTCCGTCGGACTTATCTTTGGAACCGTGGTGGTTGTTCAGCAGCTGGATTATATGCGTCATATTAAACTTGGATATAACAAGGATAATGTCCTTATTATACAGAGCTGGCCTTTGGGGAAAAACGAAAAGACATATTATAATTTATTGATGCAAGATAGCAGAATCAAGCATGTCTCTCATTCGTCCTATCTCCCTGCTGGAGAAAGTAACAACAACAATTTTTTCATCTATCCGGATGGCAATACTGATCAATGGGTCAAAACGATTCGTTACGATATAGATGAAGAATATATTCCGGTTATGGGTATGCAGCTTAAAGAGGGACGAAATTTCGCAAAAACATTTGGTAATGACAGCCTTTCTGTCATCATCAATGAAACTGCAGCAAAAGATCTAGGTTGGAACGATCATAGCCTTGGCAAAATATTGACCAATAAAGACAACAAAAGCTATCGTGTTATTGGTGTCGTTGAGGATTTCCATTTTCGCTCTTTACATGAGCAGATCTCTCCGCTTGTGATGGTTCTTAGCGATCAAGCCGGGAGTTTGATTCTCAAAACCCAAACAGCCGATATGGAGAAGCTCATTCAAAAATTAGCGTCTCTCTATCGTTCCTTTCCAACAGACATTCCATTCAGCTATTCCTTTCTGGATGACCGATACGCACAAACCTACCAAGCAGAAGTGAAAACGGGTAAATTACTGAGCATCTTTGCGGGACTGACTATTTTTGTGGCCTGCCTTGGTTTATTCGGCTTGGCTATTTTCACCGCCAATCAACGCAGAAAAGAAATAGGGATCCGAAAAGTTGTTGGAGCTACAGTTCCCGACATCACACGTATGCTTTCCACTGAGTTCGTCAAACTCGTTCTAATAGCCATTATCATTTCTTCTCCCCTAGCTTGGTGGATGATGCACAAATGGTTAGAGAATTTTGCGTACCGTATTGAGATGCAATGGTGGATGTTTGTACTAGCAGGAGCGCTAGCCGTTTTTATTGCTTTAATTACTGTGAGTTCACAAGCGATACGAGCGGCCCTAACAAAGCCTGTTGAGAGTCTACGTGATGAATAAAAATAAACTTGTCTGTTCAGCTGTGGACAAAGCACTGTCCGATATCGAACAGCAAGGAAAAGAATCAGGAAGGCAATACGTTAATGATCAACAGGATAATTACTTGGCTAAACATTTGTATTTTTAATTTACTAAATGGAGCAAACAAGCTATCAGCAGCTCCACGACCGGAATAAATTCTTAGTATAAGACAATGAACTTTACAAACTTCAAAATTGCTTGGCGAAATATCGGAAAGAAAAAAGTGCAAAATCTGATCAATCTAATTGGATTGACCTGCGGTATTACTTTTCTACTACTTGTAGGCGCCTATGTATGGGATGTACATCAAGTGAATAGCAATATCAAAAATATTGATCGGCAATTTTTGTTGCAAAGCAACTATAAGAAAGAAGGATTTGGTATTAACTTAACCACACTAGGGGCGCTCCCCAAAGCCTTACATGAGGAGTATCCCAATCTGGTCTCTAATTATTATCGGATTGATGGATTGACAGGTATCGTAGCAAACGGTGCGACAATTCATGAGGAAGGGATGTCTCTCGGAGATCCTAGTCTATTGACGATGTTCGGATTCCATATTTTAGCGGGCAATGCCAATACGGCCTTGAATAATCCCTTTTCAGTTGTCATCAGTGACAAAGCAGCCATAAAATATTTCGGCCATGTGGATGTACTTGGAAAATCGCTACAAATAAAAAATTTCAAGGGTGAAAAACACGATTTTGAAATTACAGCAATCATCAAATCCGACGTCCAAAATGCCATTATGGATCTCACAAAGAATATGCATGCAGACATATTTTTACCGATCATCAACGAGCAATTCTTTGGCCGATCTATCGACAATTGGAATAACCCATATATTGCCGGTTATATTGAATTGAAGCCAGGTGTCAGCTCGGAACAAGTAGATGCTGCCATAGAGACGCTGGTAGGCAAAAATACAGATAAGGAATTTTCCAGCCAATATAGCCCTAGTTTAAAACCATTGAAAACCTATTATTTGGACGACAACCAGGGGGCTGTTCGCAAAATGATAAAGACATTGATCTTGACGGCTATTTTTATCTTGATCATGGCCATTATAAATTTCATTAATTTTAGTATCGCTCAGCACATTACGCGATTAAAGGAAATGGGTGTTCGCAAGATGATGGGATCGTCTCGGGTGCAACTTATTAAACAACTGATGACCGAATATATCCTGATCGTGGCCATAGCAACATTCATCAGTCTGCCAATCTATATCGTGACAAGTCCAATCTTCGAACATATCTTGATGCGCAAGCTGCCTACGTTGATGGAATTGCCGATTTATTTTTTTGGTCTATTGGGTATAATGACGTTATTAATTGGTTTACTGGCGGGTCTATATCCAGCAATTAAGCTTTCCAATATAGCGGTACTTCCTGCAGTCAAAAATCAGTTTTCGACCTTGGGAGGCAAACAGCTGGTACGAAAAATTCTTTTGTTTTTTCAATTTGGGGTAGCCTTGCTCCTGCTGGCCTGCACACTAATTATTTCCAAACAAGTGGACCTATTTCTCCATAGCAATCTAGGTTACAACAAGGACTACTTATTAACCGTTCAAGTACCTAGAGATTGGTCCGAAAATGGTGTTCACAAAATGGAGACTTTACAACATGAACTCAGCCAGCAACCAGAAGTAAAATCAGTAAGCTTATCTTATGAAACACCTGGATTACTGGGATTCAATATGCAATCTGCATTCGGTACGGTTGAAAACAAAGAAATCCAGGTACAACGGATTACAAGTGATAGTCACTTTTTGGGAACCTATGAGATACCGCTAATTGCGGGAACTTTTCTTCCTAAAAACTATGCTACTCATGCGAATAATAGACCAGTTGTCATCAACAGAAAGGCTATGGATGATTTTGGCTTTAAAAATGCCGAGCAGGCGATTGGTCAGCAAATAGCAATCAATGATCCTAGTTACAAAATGACTATTGTGGGCGTTGCTGAAAATTTTGTTGCCAACACACTTCATCAGGCATCCCCGCCTATTATCTGGATAGATGTACATGAGAGCCTTCAATACCGATACCTCAGTATTCGCTTACAAAAAGGCTCTCTTTCCAATGCAGTACAACAACTGGAAAAAAAGTGGAAAACGTTGCTACCTGATGCACCGTTCGAATATCAGTTTATGGATGAACGTATCAAAAGTTTATATGAAACTGAGTTGCAGCTGCATCGCGCTTCCCAGATTGCTACGGTTGTTTCGCTACTGATCGTGGCATTGGGACTTACCGGATTAATATCGCTTTCCATCCATCTGCGCAATAAAGAAGTCGGCATTCGTAAAGTACTTGGGGCTTCACTAGCACATTTGATGTTGCTCTTTTCAAAAGAGTACTACGGAATCTTCCTATTTGCTGCATTTACGACAATTCCACTGAGTTATCTATTGATGCAATACTGGCTGCAAAATTACATTATCCGAGTAGAAATCAATGCATTTACCTACTTGTTACCATTGGGAACGTTGATTGGTTTGCTGAGTTTATTGGTTGGCATTATTGTATTTCGATCAACTCGGTTTAATCCAGTTGAAAAATTAAGAGATGAATAAGAAAAATAAGCCGTAGGGTGTGCGAAAATTATTATCAAGCTGAATTGGGTGTAGTAGTTTATAATTGGTTCCCTACGGCTCAGTATCTTTATACCCTTCCAGTAGCTCTTCGCAAGGAACAGCTACTGGAAGGGTAACTCCTTATTCTTTTAACCAGCATAGCTTTTCGATAGATAAACAAATCCATATTTTGATTCTTTCCGAATAAGTTTAAGCTCATCAGACCGATTGAGCAAATCTTCAAGTATCTTCATCAGGTTTTTAGGTTGGATATATTTGTCAAGCTTTTCACAACAGCGTTTATGTATTTCGGAAGGGCTTCTATCTACACTAAAATATCCTTCATTTATTTCCGCAGTTATCAAATTATTAATTTTCCCGACAGTTAACTTTGTAGCGTCTTCATAAGGATCAATATCATGACGAGCATCTATCAACTTGAACTCTATTATCCGTTGTCCCTCTTCAACATCCAGTCGACTTAACAAATAAACAACACGATCATTGAGCGTTGTCACTTCGAGTTCGTAAGTATGTTTCTGTAAGTTTATGTCCATACCTGGCAGCATTATGGAATTCGTACTACTCACATTCAACACACGACAAAATATATAGTAATCAATAGCAAGAATCGTTTTAATTTTGAAAGACTCAATCTTGCTCATAAAATCCAATGGTTTCCCCATTAAAAAAGAAACTTCTTGTGGAGATAGACCGAGTGAGACACGCTGCAAAAGCATACTATAAAATATTAAGATTTCTATTTCATCACATTTTCTCTTACAAAGCTTAGTTAAGTGTTGGTTACTTTTCTTTTTCATAATATGCTCAATTTATTTGTATAGTTATTCAATACAAAAGAATAGAAAATATTCTAAAAATAAAAACATTTGTATAAATAAAAATAACATTTTGTATATTTATCTATACAAAACAAGAGCATACTAAATCATAACTATGACAAAACTGGGTGAATTTTTAGAGAAGAAATCCGTTAATAAATCGCGAATTGCACGCAAAACAGGTTTAAGTAAGGCGAGAATCAATGAGTTAACGATGACCGAAACGGCCAAATTGCGTTTGGATGAAATGTACCTGATCGCATTGGCTATTGATACAGATCCGGCTAAAATGATGTTCGAACTATGTGATCATCTCCAGCTGAGAGAGATTGAAGAGTAAGCAATTCTCTATTTACCGCCAGCGCCTAGAACGTCTGTGCGATACTGAACGCCAAACTGTTCGATATCGTACAGACGAGCTTTTAAAATTTAAAACAACCGGCTAGTTATCAACATATTAACAAAATGGCAACGCAATTGATTTCAGCTTAAAAGTCTGTTTTGATTATAACTACCAGTCATCCAGACCTTAAAAATTTCTGCTATGATAGGAAATAATCTCAAGATAGCTTGGCGGAATATGGTGAAAAACAAGCTATATTCATTCATCAAGATTGGTGGCTTTGCCTTTAGTATTGCGATCTGTATTCTTATTGTTTTATATATAAAACATGAGACGAGCTACAATAAGTTTTATCCGGCTATGGATAGAATTTACCGTTTGGTCGTTCAGTTACCCATAGAGAATAAAACCGAGCGCTGGGTTTCACTTTCTGCACCGGTAGCGCCAACCTTAAAAGCAGAAATACCGTCCATTGAGCAAACAGGGCGCATTCTACCCAATCCGTTATTCGGTGCGGGCAGCAACCAATTGTCATTAAATAACAGCCCTGATAGCCATTACGATGATGGATTTGTCTATGTCGACCAGTCCATTCTCGACATGTTTCCTATGCCAATGGTTTCGGGCCAGCTGTCCCATGCACTCGACAAGCCCAACACATTGGTTATCACCAGAAGCAAAGCCGAAAAATATTTTAAAAATGATCCAATTGGACAAACGATCTATCTCAACAACAATAAATCTAAGGCCTATACCATCACTGGGGTCATTGAAGATATGCCCAACAATTCGACCCTTGCCGGTTATAATTTTTTTATGTCGCTCGCTGGAGAACCTTTTTATCAAGGCGAACAGACTGCTTGGCTCAATAACAATTACACCGTTTATGTCAAATTAAAACCCAACGTAAATGTTGCACTGGCAGAAAAAGAAATTTCAAAGAATTACTTAGAGATACATTATCTCCCTGAATATCTAAAATCAGGACGTAAACTTAATCCGCTTTTCAAGCAGGCAAAAATAACTTTACAGAATGCACTCGACATGCATTTAAAATCTGCGGATATAAGCGACGATAAAGTTAGTACATTGAACAGAGGCGATATTCGCATGGTTTGGACCTTCGCAACAATAGCTTTATTTATTTTGTTCATTGCCTGTATTAACTTCATCAACTTATCGACAGCAAATGCAGCAACAAGAGCAAAAGAAATTGGTATCCGTAAGACTATTGGCTCCTCCAGGAAGCTGCTTGTTGGACAATTCCTTGTTGAAGCAATTTGTTATAGTGTATTGTCACTGATTATTGGGCTCTTTCTAAGCTGGCTACTACTACCCGTATTCAACCATCTAGCCAACAAATCCTTGACCATTCCTTGGGTAGCAGCGTACTTCTTTCCTTCTCTTTTGGTGGCCATATTGGTGATCGGTGGTCTTGCCGGAATCTACCCAGCATTGTACCTATCCAAATTTAAACCAATCACCGCACTGAAAAACAATGTCATTGGCGCTAAATCTTCACTATTTAGGAATAGTTTGGTTGTCTTTCAATTCGCGACCTCAATTATCCTTATCGTTGGAGCACTGGTAACCAATAAACAGATAAACTACATATTGGACAAAGATCTGGGATTTGACAAGGAACAAGTCGTTGTGCTTCGCGGCATTGGAACATTATCGAAACAGCTTCCAAGTTTAAAAAATGAACTAAAGAGCCTCCCCAATGTTGCTTCAGTTTCCATGGGTGATTTTCTTCCAGTCCCCATTGATGGCGCCAAACGAAATGGCAATCCGTTCTGGGTCGATGGCAGAAAAGATCTTGATATGGCTACACAGGGCCAATTTTGGGAAATCGATCAGGATTACCTGAGCACATTCGGTCTTCATTTAAATAAAGGACGAAATTTTGATCCCACCAGAGCCACCGATAGCAGTTCGGCTATTATCAATCAAAAATTGGCCGACGAACTTCACTTAAAGAATCCCATTGGAGCAAAAATCACCAATGGCAATACATGGACGGTCATTGGCGTAGTCGATGATTTTATATTTGAGTCGCTAAAGGATAAGGGGTATGCAGGGCTTTGTATGACATTACAAGGCAATCCCTCCCTTCTCTCTATTAAGGTAAAACCGCAACATCTCAAAGAGACGCTCACTGATATCACAGGAGTATGGGACAAATTTGCCCCAAATCAACAGATTAACTACAGCTTTTTGGACGAAGGTTTTGAGGCCCTTTATCAAGATGTGGAACGGACCAAGAATATATTCACTTGTTTTGCCCTTGTTGCCATTTTTGTTGCTGCGCTCGGGCTTTTCGGTCTCGCAACTTATGTGACACAACAACGGACCAAAGAAATTGGCGTACGTAAGGTACTTGGAGCCAATGCGATTAGATTACTCCGATTATTGTCTGGAGATTTTATAAAATTGGTGTTTTTAGCCTTGGTCATTGCCACACCAGTTGCATGGTGGGCAATGAACCAGTGGCTTACAGATTTTAACTATCGGATCGAAATAAATTGGCTATACTTCATTCTTGCAGGAATGAGTGCCATTTTAATTGCTTTAGGCACAATCAGCTATCAGACTTGGAAAGCCATTCGCGCCAATCCTGTGGATAGCCTGCGTGATGAATAAATACAAAACCGTAAAAGACTTTTATTATGATAGGAAATAATTTAAAGATCGCTTGGCGAAATATGGTCAACAACAAACTGTACTCGATCATCAAGATCGGCGGATTCGCTTTTAGCATTGCGATTTGCATTCTTATTATGCTGTACATTCGACATGAAACCAGTTATGATAAAATGTATCCCAACATGGACCGTGTTTTCCGTCTTATCGTTTCGGCGCCCGATGGTGATAAAGTAAGGCAAACCTTTGCTTTTCCTGCCCCAGCAGCTAAAACCTTGCAAGCGGAAATCCCAAGTGTTGAGTTAGCCGGTCGTATTTTACCCAATACCTTATTTGGTGCCGGAAGCAATCTATTTACTGTAAATGGTAGTGCGGAGAACTACCTTGATAAAGGATTTGTTTATGTTGATCAGTCCATTTTGGAAATATTTCCGCTTCCTGTCGTACAAGGACAGTTATCACATGCGCTGGACAAACCCAATGCAATAGTCATTACCAAAAGTAGGGCTCAGAAATATTTCAAAGGAAATGCGGTAGGACAAACGATCTATTTGAACAATAATAAAAATGTCTTATACAACATAACGGCTGTGATCGATGATGTCCCGAGCAATTCCAGTCTCTATGGCTATGATTATTTTATTTCCCTTGCAGGGGAACCATTTTATCCGGGTGAACAAAACAATTGGGGCGCGACAAATTACATTACCTATGTAAAACTGAAGGCGAATGCAGATATTGCCAATGCACAGCGTAGCATTTCAAAAAACTATATTCAGGACCATTATATTTTGCTCAACAAAAAAAATGGAATGAAAATATCACCCGAAATGATGCAATCAACCGTATTGATTCAAAACGCCCTTGATATGCACCTGCACTCGAAGAATATTTCGGAATATGGAATGGCGACACAATATCAAGGCGACATTAAGATGGTCTGGATATTTGCGGGCATTGCATTTTTTATATTATTGATTGCCTGTATTAACTTCATCAACTTATCAACGGCGAATGCAGCAACGCGAGCCAAAGAAATCGGGATTCGAAAAACCATTGGATCAAATCGACGGACACTGATTTTCCAATTTATGACCGAAGCGATATGTTACAGCCTTATTTCACTCCTTATAGGGTTATTATTAGCCTTCCTGTTATTACCGCTATTTAACAATCTAGCCAACAAAGCGCTGTTTATACCGTGGACAGTGTGGTATTTTGTGCCTTCGCTGATCTTGAGCATGTTGTTCATCGGTATCCTTGCTGGCTTATACCCAGCATTCTATCTATCAGGATTTCAACCTATCAACGCATTAAAAAGTAAATCGGTTGCTAATCCTAAATCTTCGTTGCTACGTAATGGACTGGTTATTTTCCAGTTTGCAACATCTATTATATTGATCATCAGTGCACTCATTGCAAATCAGCAAATCAGTTTTATGCTTAATAAAGACATTGGCTTTGATAAAGATCAGGTCATTGTACTTCGTGGTGTAACGGGTATTGCCTCTCAGGCAAAAGAATTAAAAAATGAATTGAAAGCCATTCCAACAGTTCGTGATGTCTCCATCGGTGACTACTTACCGGTTCAATTGGATGGTGCAAAAAGAAATGGGAATCTTTTTTGGGCCAAAGGAAAAGAAGATCTTGAATTGGGAGAAGGCGGGCAATTCTGGAATATCGACGAAAGCTACCTCACTACATTTGGACTAAAACTTATAGCCGGCCGAAACTTTGATCCACATATCGCATCGGATAGTTCTGGTGCTATTGTTAACAAAAGAATGCTTGCTGATCTAGGCGTCAAAGGAAATCCAATTGGCGTACAAATTACCAATGGCATGACGTGGACCATTATCGGCGTCGTCGACGATTTTATCTTTGAATCGATGAAAGATGAGGGCTACTATCCCGTTTGTATGACCTTAGCCAATAGTCCTTCCATGATTTCGATCAAGACCAAGTCAACCGATATGGCTAAAACTTTGGATGACATAAATATGGTATGGAATAAATTTGCGCCTGATCAAAAAATCAATTACAGCTTTTTGGATGAGGGCTTTGCTTCCCTTTATCAAGATGTCCAACGGACAAAAAATATCTTCAGCTGCTTCGCTTTCGTAGCCATTTTTGTTGCTGCTCTTGGACTTTTCGGACTGGCAACCTATGTGACCCAGCAACGAACCAAGGAAATCGGTGTCCGCAAGGTTCTCGGCGCAAGTCCCATCCGATTAATCCGACTACTTTCCGGAGACTTTATAAAATTGGTGTTTGTAGCCTTGGTCATTGCCACACCTGTTGCGTGGTGGGCAATGAATCAATGGTTGAGAGATTTCAACTATCGAATAGAAATCAATTGGTTCTACTTTATTCTAGCGGGTCTCAGTGCTATCCTGGTTGCATTTGGAACCATTAGTTATCAAACCTGGAAAGTCGTCCGTGCCAATCCAGTCGATAGTTTAAGGGATGAATAAAGTCAGGAGATCTTAAAAATTGGTGTTTGTTGCCTTGGTAATTGCCTGCCTGTTGCGTGGTGGGCAATGAATCAATGGCTCAGGGGGCATGGATGTTCGATTCTGGACGTAAACTGTTCGAAATCGAACATCCAAAAACAAAACAAAAACACGATAAGTGATTTATAATAAAACTATTACGACACTGGCAAGGGGATTGTAATTTTAATTGAGTGAATTGGTTCGCATTAGTTTAAACATAATATCCTCCAAAAAATGGCAAAAAATGATTTCAAACTAGCTTGGCGTAAACTCCTAAAAAATAAAGGTTTTACTTTCTTAAATATTGTTGGTCTGACCTTGGGTTTTACGGGTTTTATCCTTTCCTATCAATACATCAATCGGGAAACGAGTTACGATAAATGGAATCCACATTTTAAGGATATCTACCAAATTGGCCTTGAAGCAGAAGGTGCATTTACGGACGAAACTTCACCTGCGCTGGCTCCATTGCTAAAACAGAATTTACCTGATATTGTCTATGCAGGTCGAAAAATAGTTTACAATTATGGAAGTTATCCCCTTTTCGGAGAGAAGACGGTGCTTATTAAAAATGCAGCACTGATTGACTCCTCAGCCGCACGAATCTTTCAAATCGAAAATGCGACCGGACCGCTCTACAAAAACAAGGACCAACAGGATGCGACCATGGTCAAAAGCCATATTGCCGAACAACTATTCAAAAAAGAAGACTTAAATTTTGACAGTCCCCAGTCGATTCCAACTCAAAGCCTTGCCTTAGGGGTGCGAGAGACGATTTATGGCACCATCAAAAAGCAAGGTCTGTCCATGATTGACTACGATCTCCTTTTTATCCGTGAACCGCAGGATCTCTTCGCGGATAATAATCCCTTTTTGTATCAAACTTATATTCAGGTTCGCCCCGGTACGGATATCACGAAGTTGACCGATCGCATCAATACGCTTTACCAGAAAGAAATTGCACCAAAAGATAAAATACGCTCATCCAGTTATGCCAAGGGAAAAATCTATCTAGATCCACTTGCCAACCTTCACCTTCGGCCAAAAACGGGAAATAACACGGCTTATATCATTACGTGGATTATTGGTATTCTTTCGGTCTTGATTCTTTTACTTGCTTCGGCCAATTTTGCCAACATGATTATGGCACAGGCGGATCAACGACTTAAAGAGCTTGCCCTAAAAAAAATATTGGGAAGCTCACGTTGGGCTATCGTCAGGCAATTGGTACTGGAAGTATTTATTCTGACTTTCAGTGCTGCAATCCTAAGTTTCGTTACTTTGGCCCTCACAGGAAATATCCTTCAAAAATGGTTCAATGATGATCTTAAGGGGTATATTTTGAGTTCGGAGACGATCGCCCAACTAGCTATTGCCGTACTATTGACAACAATTCTATCGGCAATATACCCAGCGATCGTACTCTCTAGCTTCAAATCCGTCAATCTGCTCAAAGGCGGATTATCCTCAATACTAAAGAAAGGAACATTCCGAAATGCCTTGCTAACTTTCCAGATCAGTATGGCTATCCTCTTTATCTCGGGCATGTTGGTCATTAGAGCACAGCTAAATTATATGCAGCAGGCGGATAAAGGGTTTGAGCCTGCACAAGTTGTCAATTTCAAAGGTGTAGGTATGTATTACAATAAAGACACCTACGATCAATTAAAACGTCGATTAGAAAATGATCCGAGTATTGCAGCTACTGCATCGGCAACAAATATCCCAGGAGAGGGCGAACAACCTCCTAAAATGGATTTTTCTTATGCGCAAAAAACTGTTTCATTCGCACATGTCGGCATTGATCCTAAATACTTCAAGACGTTAAATATCCCCAGCATACAGGGGAACACCAATATTTCAATAGATCAACTGCTTCGCGATTCCTCGGCCAACTATGCTATTATCAACGAATCTGCAGCCAAAAATTTAGGACTTGAAAACCCTATGGGGGCTAAAATTAAAGGCTGTGATGTCAACTTCGAAATTGTCGGCCTGGTCAAAGACAGTAAAGCTTATGGCTTTGAGAATGCCGTTCAACCGACCATCTATTCATTTAAAAGTGAATGCGGAAGCATGCGCTTGCAAACAACCCTCATGGTCAAAACAAAACCAGGAATGGTCGATCGGGCAATTCAAACAGTCAAAGCAGAGTGGGAGAAAAATCCATCCACAAAAGATCTGCCCCTTGATTATTCCTTTATGGATGAGCAATATGCTTTACAGCACAAAAAACAGCAAGAATTGCAGACTGCTTTTAATAGTTTCACCAGCCTTTCTGTTATCATCGCGGCCTTAGGGCTGTTCAGTATGGCGGCATATCAGGCGGCATTACGAAAAAAGGAAATGAGCATCCGTAAAGTACTAGGAGCGTCGGTACAATTGCTCTTTATTCAATTGAACAAACCATTTTTCAAGCTCTTTCTGATCGGGATCGGCATAGCCCTTCCAATAGCATATCTGCTCATGAATAGGTGGCTTTCCAATTTCGCCTATCACATTCAGTTGTCCTGGTGGTCGTTTTTGATCCCAATATTTTGCATATTTATACTCATATTGGTTTCCATCAGTTTCCAATCTATCAAAGTCGCAAAAACAAATCCAATAGATAGCCTGCGCGATGAATAAAAGATAATATGAGCAGAGGGGGCCTTACCCCACAATCGAACAATAAATATGGTTACTAGTAAAAATATAAATACGAATATCTAAGATCTCAATACTAAAAAATGATACAATTAAAAAATTTATTCAAGTGGTATAATGTAGGTGGTACACGCTCATTCGTCCTTAAAGATGTAAGTCTCGATATCGCTGAAGGTGATTTTATCTCCATCATGGGACCTTCGGGGTCCGGAAAATCGACTTTATTAAATATTATCGGTATGCTCGATGAACCTGATGAAGGTGAATATATTTTTATGGGCGAGAATGTATTGGAAATGAAAGCGAAAAAAAGAACGCAACTATACCAATCCCACATCGGCTATGTATTTCAAGCTTACCATCTCCTGGATGAATTGACCGTATATGAGAATATTGAAACACCCTTGATCTATAAGGACATTTCGAGCAAAGAAAGAAAAGCTATTGTTGCCGATATGCTCGATCGCTTTGGTATTGTTGGTAAGAAGGATCTCTTCCCAGCCCAGCTATCCGGTGGCCAACAACAGATTGTAGGTATAGCGCGTGCATTAGCGGGATCACCCAAGTTATTGCTGGCCGATGAGCCTACGGGTAATTTAAATTCCAAACAAGGCGAAGAAATCATGGATCTATTCAAACAGCTCAACGATGATGGTGTTACAATTATACAAGTAACCCATTCTGAAAAGAATGCCGAATACGGTAAAAGAGTTGTCAATATGCTGGATGGTCAGCTCAAATAATTGTATGCCAATTTAACCTGGATAATCCCTACGCAGTACATCAATTACGGTAGGGATTTTTTTAGCTCATATTTCGAATCAATTCTTTAACTTCGTTATGATGAATGAGAGAGAGTTGAAATCGCTTATATCCCTGTTGGACGACACCGACCAACAGATTATTCAGGAAGTGGAACACCAGTTAAAAAGCCAAGGTCCTGAGATTGTACCCTATTTGGAAAAATTTTGGGAATCAAGCTTCGATCCCAGAATACAGGGACGTTTAGAGAATATCATTCATGAAATTCAATTTGCTCAGACCAAAAACGAGTTACAGATCTGGAACCTGAGTAACTCATTCAATCTACTGGAAGGATTAATTATTCTCAATAATTATCAATATCCTTCTTATGAAGACCACAAGATTGTTTTGGCGATAGAGGATCTCAAAACTGAGGTATGGCGCGGTTTGCATTACGACATGAGCCCATTGGAAAAAGTGAACCTGATGAATCATGTTCTTTTTGGCTCCTTCGGCTTAGCAGGAAATACAAAGGATTATCACCACCCACAGAATTCCTATATAGGTCAAGTGCTCGATACCAAACAAGGGAATCCCTTAACCCTATCCTGCATTTATAGTATCATTGCACAAAAATTGGACATTCCAATCTACGGTATTAATTTACCAAAGCATTTTGTATTGGCGTATATGGATTCGGATGAAGAAGGGAATGAAAATGTGCTGTTTTACATCAATGCCTTTAATCGTGGACAGGTTATGCAAAAAAGCGATGTAAATTCATTTTTGAAGCAACTGAACCTCAATCCGGATAGAGAATTTACCTACCCCTGCGACAATGTGACAATCATTAAACGAGCTTTGCGAAACCTGATGTCTGCCTACGAGGAACATGAAAGTTCAAACAAGCAACAGGAAATCAAAGAGCTTTTCCAGTTGCTTGCCTAAACTGCACGTTAGAAATTATTAGCTTCACGAGCATCTAAAAAGATATAATTAGGCGTCATGGAGCCATAGGTTTTCGCCGCAATATCGGGTTTTACATTGCCTTCACTTAAGCTAACCAATGGAAAACGCGAAATTGTACGATTCGTTAGATCAGAAACATAAAAGAATTTTCCTTGGTCGGTACGGTCATCAATCGCTACGCCCCAAGGTTTTACTAAGCCTGTATTAGCCCCACCTATGACGTAATCAGGCGCCACAGTTTTGTCCGTACTTCCACTAAATAAGGTATTTGGATCTTTGAAAAATAGCACTTCACTACCGGAAGTTACCGCCAATAAACCCTTTTTGGGGGCGTAGGATACCGAGCCTAATCCCGTTTTACCATTGATATATACTTTCATCATTGGCGTAAATCTAGTGGAAGCTACGATGGTATCGCGAGCGCGATCGATGAGTTCTTGTTTGAGTTGTGAATATACCGCAAAACCACTTTTATTTTCTGTTCCTTCATTATTAAAACCAATCAGCACCAATTTCTCATTACTATCACTCGTGATGCTGTTCAATAAGGTCAGTGAGCTCGGAACAATGGTCCCCAGATTAATCTGTTTGTCAATGATCGGTGATCCACCTTTTGATCCTACTTTTCCACTTGGTGTACTTATAGCATATAACATGGAGTTACCTGCTCCACGATTTGTAACAGCCAAAAGAAATGGTGTTGTAACAGATCCAGAATTACCATTTTGTTGGGCATAAGTGTAATAGGCCAACCCCCTTACATTCGTAAAACCAGTATATCCAATAGCACCTGCATTACCAGGAATTCCATAGATCTCATTGGCAAATGGAATCACTTGAAGAAAAGTATCTTGTGCTGTAACACTTGCCTGAAAGATAGCCCGGGCAGCAGCATCAAAAAGAATTGGACCGCCACCCTTTGCCGGAGAAAGATATTGATAGATATTATCCAAGTTGGTCGTATCAGCCGGATCGATAATCATCATGTTTTTAAGCGCAGAATTGTTCTGGTCGTAATCCAAGAAAGAAACATACAATCTGGAGATCAAAGTAGCACCCGTTCGTCCAGGTTCATCATCCAGTTTCTTACAGGCAGTGAAACCTAGTATACTGGCAAAGAATAGAATAACAAAGGATTGAAACGAAAATTTCATATATTTTTTATTAAAAATAGCGTATTGCGTTAAACATACAAATCTACTAATATATGCAGCATATAAACGAATTTATATAATTCTTTTAAGGGCAAACTCGTATAAGGAAAACGGAAATATTTGTCAATTCGCTACTTTTTGATTAAAATTGTCCTTGTTTTTTGTTAGCACATACGATTATGGAAAATAAAGAATTTGTAAGGGAGACGTTGGCATTACCGGGAGAGGGCAAAAAATTACTTTTACACTCCTGCTGTGCTCCTTGTTCTGGAGAAGTGATGGAAGCGCTCATTGCTTCGGATATCGATTTTACAATCTATTTTTACAATCCCAATATTCATCCCCGCAAAGAATATGATTTACGCAAAGACGAGAACATCCGATTTGCGCAAAAACATAATATCCCTTTTATTGATGCGGACTACGATGTTGATCATTGGTTTGATTTGGCCAAAGGGATGGAGCAAGAGCCTGAAAGAGGCATTCGCTGCACCATGTGTTTTGATATGCGTTTTGAAAAAACGGCTGAGTATGCAGCTGCGAATGGCTTTGATGTGATTTCAAGTTCGCTGGGTATCTCCCGTTGGAAAAACATGGAGCAGATCAATGACTGTGGTTTACGTGCGGCTTCCCGCCATGAAGGGATGGAGTATTGGACATTCAACTGGCGCAAGAAAGGTGGTTCTGCCCGTATGCTTGAAGTCTCCAAAAAGGAGAAGTTCTATATGCAGGAATATTGCGGCTGTGCTTATTCGCTACGTGACACCAACAAATGGCGTATGGCAAATGGGCGCGAAAAGATAGAGTTAGGCAAAAATTATTATGAATAAGCCCTGTTACTGGTGTATATAAAGCTTTGCTTCGGAATATTTAAAAAAATATTTCTATCCTAATGATTTTATACATACCTTTGCAGGCTCAAATGCAAGATTGTGAAACATCTAAAACAATACAGAATTCCCTTTTCGGGGCTCAACGCTGGAAAGCACAATTTTGAGTTTGACATTAATAAAAAGTTCTTTGACTGCTACGAACATTCGATTGTAAAAGATGGCAATCTGAAAGCAGAAGTTGAATTGCAAAAACAAGAAAATCTATTGATTTTGCATTTTGATATCCAAGGCGAAATTCAATTGACTTGTGATACCTGCTTAAAAGAGTTTATGTCACCGATTTCAATTCAAGAACGAATATTAGTCAAATTCACGGATGAAGATTGGACAGATAATACCGAAGAGGTGTTGATCTTATCCAAAAGCGACCATGAGTTGGATATAGCTGAGTTATTATACGAATACATTAATTTAGCTGTTCCCTATTTCGTTAAATGTGAAGAGCAGGGACAAGGCATACAATGTGATCCTGAGATGCTCGCGTTATTTACAAGCGAGCCTGATTCAGAAGAACAAAAAGAAGAAGAAATTATCGACCCACGTTGGGAAGCATTGAGAAATATTAAAAATAACTAAAACAAAAATACGAGATGGCACATCCAAAACGTAAAACTTCTAAATCAAGAAGAGACAAAAGAAG
>Ga0213829_1000320_pt1 | contig 50725 bp, 30 predicted proteins | sample MC6MC0896MG_FD_180665 | JGI IMG/M metagenome (GOLD analysis project Ga0213829, IMG submission 180665) | Enriched soil aggregate microbial communities from Iowa State University, Ames, United States - MC6-MC0896-MG | ecosystem: Environmental > Terrestrial > Soil > Unclassified | place: USA: Iowa... | reverse complement strand
ACATCGCCGACGGCCGCCTGCCTGCCCGCCTGCTGTTCTCCCAGCTGGGCCTGCAGTTCATCGTCTATATGCCGCTGATCCTGCCGCTGGCGCTGATGCTGGGCCTGCTGCTGGCCACGGCCCGGCTGTACCGGGACTCGGAAATGGCGGTCATCACCGCCATCGGGGTCGGCCCCAAGCGCCTGCTGCGCCCGCTGCTGATGCTGGTGGTGCCCGTGGTCGGGCTGATCGCCCTGTGCTCGCTGTGGCTGGGCCCCTGGGCCGATCGCACCGGCGAGACGATGATCGACGAGGCCAACCGCAGCGTGGTCATGGCCGGCCTGGAGGCGGGCAAGTTCACCCCGCTGCCCAATGGCGGCGTGGTCTACCTCTCTTCGGTCTCCCCGGATGGCACCCAGCTGGGCAAGGTCTTCCTGCAGCGACAGAAGGAGGATCGCCTCGAAGTGATCTCCGCCGATCACGGCCGGATGTACTTCGAAGGCGCCAAGCAGCGCTATCTGGAACTGGACGATGGCCACCAGGTCGAAGGCCCGGCCAATGGCGCGCTGGACTACAAGCTGATGACCTTCGCCCGCAACGACGTGGCCATGCCCGACGGTGCCGAGACCCGCAAGGACGATGACCCCGAGCTGCTGCGCACCACCCAGCTGTTCGGCGATGAACGCCCCGAGGCCCAGGCCCAGCTGCACTCGCGCATCGCCCCGCCGCTGATCGCACTGGCCTTCGCCCTGATGACCCTGCCGCTGGCCCGCAGCTCGCCGCGCCAGCAGCGCTACGGCCGGATGATGCTGGCCTTCCTGGCCTACATGGTCGGCATGAACCTGATGTTCATCGGCACCCGCTGGATCGCCGATGGCAAGATCCCCGCCGTGGCGGGCCTGTGGTGGCTGACCCTGCCGCTACTGGGCCTGGCCCTGTGGATGTATTTCCGCGACGGCAAACTGTCGCGCCCCCGGAGGACCGCATGAACGTGTTGCGCCCCATGCGGTTTGATCTGTACCTGGGCCGTGCCGTGTTCGGCACCGTCCTGCTGACCTGGGCGGTGTTGGTCGGCCTGGACGTGGTGATGGCCTTCTCCGGCGAGTTCAAGGACGTCGGCAAGGGCAGCTATACCCTTGGCCACGCCGCCGCCTGGGTGCTGTACACCGTGCCCCGCCGTGCCTACACCTTCTTCCCGACCGCCGCCGTGATCGGCGCGCTGATGGGGCTGGGCCAGCTGGCCGCCACCTCTGAGCTGACCGCGCTGCGTGCGCTGGGCCTGTCGCGCAAGCGGCTGAGCGTTTCGGTGGCGATCGCGTTGTCGCTGATGACCGCGGTGATGGTGTTCAGCGGCGAAACGCTGGGTCCGTGGGGCCAAAGCAAGGCCGACGACATCAAGATCAGCGCCAAGTGGGGCAGCAGCCTCAGCGCGGCCCGCTACTCGGGCGTATGGGCGCGCGAAGGCGATACCTTCCTCAACGCCCAGAGCGGCGATGAGCAGTTGCAGGCCGGCGGTGGCACGCGCCTGATCCTGCACGACGTGCGCCTGTACAAGATCGCCGACGACGGCCGGCTGGCCTCGCTCACCTATGCGACCACCGCCGAGCACGGCGCCGACGGCTGGGTCCTGAACAAAGTCCGCCGCGACACGTTCGGTGAGCGTTCGGCCACCCGCGAGACGGCCGAGTCCGAGCCGTGGGATTCACGCCTGGATGCGGCGGCGCTGGCCAGCGGCATTTCCAAACCGCGCAATCTGACGGCGATGGATCTGCGCACCAGCATCGAGTACCGCAAGCGCAATGGGCTGGACGCGCGCGATTACGAGGATGTGTACTGGAGCCGCTGGTTCTATCCGATCAACGTGCTGGCGCTGTGCCTGGCGGCGGTGCCGTTCGCGTTCGGTTCGCTGCGCAGTGGCGGTATGGGGAAGCGCTTGTTCCTGGGCATTCTGTTCGCGCTGGGCTTCTGGTTGCTGCAGTTGTTCTTCGGGCGCATGGCAGGTGCGTTGAAGTTCGATTACCGGATTGCGTATGCGTTGCCACCGATCGTGATGATGGTGGTATCGGGGTTGTTGTTCCGACGAAAGTCGGGCTGATTTTTCCGCTCGCGCGGAAGATGTCAAATGCTGCAAGAGCCAAAGACCAAAGCCAAAGCGGCCACCATGTTCTCTCAGGCTAGGCGCTACGGGCTCACCATTCCGGGACCCGCCGCAAGTCCCGCTCCGCGGCCCGGCCCAGCCGCTGGCGGCTGTGCGTTCGACCGGATGCGAGGCAGTGCCTCGCGAGCCATCCGCTCTCACCCACGCAGGCTCGTGTGCTGCCATCCATGGCAGCACACGGTCCCGGCCTGGCAATCCCGCCGCGCCTCCGATCGCGTGCTGGTGGGGAGGGGAGAGCAGCCGGGCATGGCCCGGCTCTACCCGTTCTGATGGAATGCGCAGGCGCCTTTGCTCGTGTCGAATCCTGTTGGTCGAGCGGCAGAGCGGCAGAGCGGCGAATGAATTTATCGATTGAGCCAACGTTCGACTTCGCGATGAAGGTTGCGCTCCTTGAGGCATCTTGATCGCGACACTCGGTGTTCAGCGCGATACCTCAGGCACGCAGTAATTCCGCTTCTACCAACCGCATTACGTGATCTGTCAATGCGGAGAGGCGTAGCCCATTTCAGGGCCGTAGTGCGCCATGGATGGCGCACTACGAGCCTACATGGACGTACTTGCGGCGGGCCCAGAAATGGGTTGCGCCTCTCCGCAAACACAGAGAAAACAGAGACGCTGCCGTTTTGCGTTTTGCGCTTTGCGCTTTGCGGTTGGCAGTTGCCTTCAACGCTTCGGCAACCGCACAACCCGCGTCCCGCTGGCCCGGTCATGCCAGGTCAACCGCTGCCGATCCACCAGCGCCCACCAGAACCCCAGCCCGGCCGCCAGCACCGACAACGTCCCCACTGCATACCGCCGCCACAACTGCCCGCGCGACGGTACCGTGCCGTCCAACGACACCACCTGCAACCGCCACGGCCGCATTCCCAGCGTCTGCCCACCGCGGCGCCAGCTCATCGTCGCGTACAGCCCCGTCACGCCCCAGCAGCACGCCCACAACGCCCACTGCCACGCACTGAACGGCGCGATGTTTTCCCGCTCCGCGTGACCGCTCAACGTATAGACCGCCACGAACACCGCACCGAGCAGCATCCACAGCGCCAGCGCCGGGAAGAAGTCGTATAACAGTGACAACAGCCGCCACAGCAGCAACGATGCAGGGCGATCAGCAGCGGGGGACGACAGCGCGGAATCGGTCATGACCCGGAGCATACCCGGCCCGCTGCCCCCGTTCGATGGCCCACGCACGGTCTGCTCCGTATGCTGTCCGCATGTCCGACGCCACCACCCCTGCACTGCGCCGCCAGCTCATCCAGCACCTGCCCGAGCTGCGCGATGACGACAACCTGCGCATCCAGCGCTTCCTCGACACCGCCTGGGCCGAACACGGCCTCGCGCGTGCCAGTCTGGACAGTTACCGGCGCGATCTGGAAGGTCTCGCGCGCTGGCGTGATGGCGCGGCCGGGGGGCTGGCCGGTCTCGATCGCGCTGGGCTGTTCGACTACCTGGCCTGGCGCTCCCGCCATGGCTGGTCGCCGCGCAGCAATGCCCGCCTGCTTTCCGCGCTGCGGGCCTTCTTCGCCGATGCCGTGCGCCGTGGCGAGCGTACGGACGACCCAAGCGCGCTGCTCGACCCGCCGAAGCTGCCGCGGCTGCTGCCCAAGGCGCTGGCCGAAAGCCAGATCGATGCGCTGTTGGCCAGTCCCGACATCGAGACGCCGCTGGGGCTGCGCGACCGCGCCATGCTGGAGTTGATGTATGCCGCGGGCCTGCGCGTCAGTGAACTGGTCAACCTGCCGGCCAATGCGGTGAACCTGCGCCAGGGCGTGCTGCGCGTGACCGGCAAGGGCAGCAAGGAACGCCTGGTGCCGCTGGGCGAGGAGTCCCAGCACTGGCTTGAGCGTTATCTGGCCGAATCGCGGCCGCAGCTCACCGGCAAGCGCAACGTGCCGACGCCGCAGGACGGCGCCGTGCCGATGTTCCTGGAGCCCTCCCTGCATCCGCTCAGCCGCCAGCAGTTCTGGGGGCTGGTGAAGAAGTATGCGGTGCTGGCCGGGATCGACCCGGCCCGGATCAGCCCCCACGGCCTGCGCCACAGCTTTGCCACCCACCTGCTCAACCGCGGCGCGGATCTGCGCGCGCTGCAGATGCTGCTGGGCCACAGCTCGCTGTCCACCACCCAGATCTACACGCTGGTCGCCCGCGAGCACCTGCAGAAGCTGCACGCCAGGCACCACCCGCGCGGCTGAGGCGGGGCCAAACCCGGCCGCGCGTCACCGTTCCACTGCGGTCCAGCTGCGTGGGCAGGCAGCTGTGCGAGAATCCAGCCTGACCTCTTACACCGGAATGCTCGATGCTCCGTGTTGCCATTGCGGCGCTCTTCGGCGCGCTCAGCCTGACTGCCTGCGCGCAGCAACCGTCCGCTCCGGCGGCCACATCCACTGCCGCCGCCCCGGCCGCCGCCGGTGATGCCGACCAGCGCGTGCGCACCGCGCTGCAGCAGCTGGACCCCAACTTCAAGCCCGATTTCATCGGCGCCGCCCCGTTCCCCGGCTTCCGCGAAGTGCTGGTCGGCGGCCAGGTGCTGTACGTTTCCGATGACGGCCGCTACCTGATGCAGTCCCAGCCGTACGACATCCAGAACAAGGCCCCGGTCAGCAGCCAGGGCCTGCTGAGCTACCGCCGCAAGCTGCTCGACGGCGTGCCGCATAACGAGCGCATCGTGTTCGCCGCGCCGAATGCCAAGTACACCGTCAGCGTCTTCACCGATATCGAATGCGGCTACTGCCGCAAGCTGCACCAGGACATCGCCGAGCTCAACCGCAACGGCATCACGGTGGAATACCTGGCGTTCCCGCGCATGGGCCTGGGCAGCCAGGACTACACCGACATGATCTCGGTCTGGTGCGCGGCCGACCGCAAGCAGGCCCTGACCGCAGCCAAGACCGGCAAGGCCGTCACCCCGAAGAACTGCACCAACCCGGTGGCCATGCAGTACAAGCTCGGCCAGCAGATGGGCGTCAACGGCACCCCGGCGATCTTCGCCGCCGATGGCACCCAGCTCGGTGGCTACCTGCCGCCGGCCCAGCTCAAGGCCGCGCTGGAACGTGTCTCTGCAGGCGGCAGCCGCTGAAACAGAACGCCCCGGCCAGGCCGGGGCGTTTTTTTTACTCCGCGCGAGCGCCCTGTTCGATCAACGGGGCTGCGTCCGGCGCGACGGCATCACTTCAAGCCGTCGCTGATCGCCTTGGTCAGGGTGCCCTGCGCATCATCGCCGCTGAACTCCCAGAAGAACGCGCCGCCCAGGCCCTGGGTTTTCACATAGCCCATCTTCTCGGTGACCATCGCCGGCGTGTCCACGCTCCAGAACGTGGTGCCGTTGGAGATCCACGTGGCCTTGGCGACGCTGTCGGTGTAGACCGGCCAGTTGAGGTTCTTGAGCACCTTCCAGTCTTCGATCCCGGCCTCGTACGTGCCCGGTGCCGCGCCGCTGGCGCTCTTGTAGAGCCCGTTGTTGCCACTGGCCACGCCGGTCCAGCCGCGCCCGTAGTAGCCGATGCCCAGGTTCAATTTGCTGGCCGGCACACCGCGGCTGAGGAAGGCCTCCATCGCATCATTGCTGTTGTAGAACTTCTGGTCGCCCGTGGAAGGATCGGCCGGTGAATCGAACAGCGCCGAGTGATGGTTGGTCTGCGGATCCCACGCGCCGTGGAAGTCGTAGGTCATCACGTTGATGAAATCCAGGTACGGGTGGTAGCTGGCCGGATCGGTCACGCGGATCTTGTCCACGCCTGCGCCCACGGCGACCGTCAGCAGCAGGCCGGGCCGCACTGCGTCGAGCTGGCGGCGGAACTCGGCCAGCAGGGCGGTGAAGTTGGCATTGTCGGCCGGTGTGCCGCAGCTCAACCCGCAGGCCACCGGGTACTCCCAGTCGATGTCGATGCCATCGAACACGCCGAGTGCCGCACCCGCGCCGCCGGCACCATCGGCGACCGGCAGGTTGCCCTTGATGTAGGCGTCGATGCACGAGGCCACGAACGCCTGCCGATTGGCCGGCTGCGCTGCGCTGGAGAACCCGCGCGACCAGGTCCAGCCGCCGAGCGAGATCAGCACCTTGATGTTCGGGTGTTTGGCCTTGAGCTGCTTGAGCTGGTTCCAGTTGCCACGCAGCGGCTGGTCCCAGGTATCGCCGACGCCACTCACGCTGGCCCCGGCAGCGAAGGATTTGCCGTAATCAGCGTACGCATCGCCGCCCACGCCGGTGTTCGGGTCCGAGGCCTGGGTCACGCCCACTTCGCAGCGGTTGTTGCGCACATTGCCGAAGGCGTAGTTGATGTGGGTCAGCTTCGCTGCCGAGCCGCTGGTGTCGATGTTCTTGACCTGGTAGTTGCGGCCGTAGATGCCCCATTGGGTGAAGTAGCCGATCACCCGCTTGTTGCCGCCGCCCCCGCCACCGGCGGCCGTGGTCACGCTGATCGAACTGCTCTGCGCCGACGCATTCCCGGCGTTGTCACGCGCGCGCACCGTGTAGGTGTAGGCCGTGCTCGCGGTGAGGCCGCCGTCGGTGTACTGGGTGGCACTCGGCGAGCCGACCAGGCTGCCGTTGCGGTACACGTCGTAGCCGGCCACGCCGCTGCCGCCGCTGTTGTCGGTGGCGGCATTCCAGGCCAGGTTCACCGTGGTGGCGGTCCTGGAAGGTGAAGCCAGCCCACCCGGCACGCTGGGCGGCGTGGTGTCGTTGCTGGCTGCGGTGACGGTCACGCTGACCGTGGCCGAGGAGGTCACCGCATTGTTGTTGTCGGTGGCCACCGCCTTGAAGGTGTGGCTGCCCGCCGAGGCATTGCTCCAGACCACGCTGTACGGCGCGCTGGTGTCGATGCCCAGCGAGGTGCCGCCGCGGAAGAATTCCACCTTGCTGACGCTGCCGTCGGTATCGCTGGCGTTGGCGCTCACGGTGATGCTGCTGCCGGCGGTGAAGCTGGCCCCGGCGGTGGGCGAGGTCAGGCTGACGGTGGGCGGTTGGTTGCTGCCGCTGCCATCGCAGGCGCCCAGGTTGGTGTAGTAGGGCGCGCCGGCCGGGTGGTCCGGCGGTGCGTTCCAGATGTCCTGGTTGGCGCGGTACAGCACGCCTCCCTTCTGCAGGGTCTGGCCGGCCAGATAAATGGCCGCGCCGTTCCATTCGGGCGCCCCGGTACAGTTCGCGGCCTGCACCAGGGTGGGCGTGCCGGCCACAGCGGCCAGCGCCAGGGCCAGCAGCCAGCGCCGCGGGCGCAGGGTGGGGGCTGGGGAGGTAAACGATGTCACTGCACGGCGCGCAATCGGGTCTGGCATGGTCGGTCTCCGATCAGGTGGTGTGCGCATGCCGCCGGGATGGCGGCATGCGTGCAGCAGTTCCGGACGCCGGTGAGAGAGGCCGGCAACGACATGGGGGACGGACGGCACCTGGCCGTGGGGCCAGGTGGTGATAACGTTGTCATGTAATCGGCGGCCAATCCGTGAACCAGTGCATGGTTCGGGTGTGAACTGGGCTGGGCACCGCCTGGGCCTGCCGAACCCCGGGGCCGGGCCGCGGCGGCCGAGTTGGGTACAATAGTGGGCCCCGTTCCCAACCACGGTTCCCCGGACATGATGGTCCTCGAGGGCGCATCCGCCCTTTCGCCGTTCCGCCGCGAACGTCTTGAATCCCGCCTGCAGTCCCTGGCCGCCGATCTGCGCATCACCGGTGCCTGGCATGTCTACTTCATCCAGACCGAGGGCGATGCGGCCCCGGAGCCGGCGATCCTGAGCCGGATCCTGGAAGCCCAGCCCGCGCTGGCCGGGCGTGAGGACGGGGCGGTATCGCGCTTCGTGGTGCCGCGGTTGGGCACGCTGTCGCCGTGGTCGAGCAAGGCCACCGAGCTGGTCCGCGGTGCCGGGCAGCCGATTCGCCGGGTCGAACGTGGCCTGCGTATCGATCTGGCCGGATGGCCGGCCGACGCGGCCGCGCAGGAAGCGGTGATCCGCGCGCTGCACGACCCGATGACCCAGTCCGTGCTGGCCGAGACCGCGCAGGCGCAGGCGCTGTTCAGCGCCCCGGCCCGCGGTGAGCTGGAACGGATCGCGCTGGATGACCTGGAAGCGGCCAACACCCGCCTCGGCCTGGCGATGGCCCAGGACGAGATCGACTACCTGCGCCAGCGCTTCGGCGAACTGGGCCGCAAGCCGTCGGACGTGGAACTGATGATGTTCGCGCAGGCCAACTCCGAGCACTGCCGCCACAAGATCTTCAATGCCAGCTGGACCATCGACGGTGCCGAGCAGTCGCACTCGTTGTTCCGGATGATCAAGAACACCCACCAGCAGACCCCGCAGCACACGTTGAGCGCCTACAGCGACAACGCTGCGGTGGTCGCCGGTTTCCCGGCCGCGCGCTATCGCCCGGACCCGGCCAGCGGCCAGTACCGCAGCGAGGCTGTGGTCGATTCGGCGTTCTGCATCAAGGTGGAAACGCACAATCACCCGACCGCGATCGCCCCGTTCCCGGGTGCGGCCACCGGTGCGGGCGGCGAAATCCGCGATGAAGGCGCTACCGGCCGCGGCGGCAAGCCCAAGGCCGGCCTGACCGGCTTCTCGGTCTCGCACCTGCGCATCCCGACCCTGCCGCAGCCGTGGGAAGCGCCGCGCGCGCTGAACCCGCGCATGGCACCTGCGCTGGACATCATGCTGGACGGCCCGCTCGGCGGCGCCGCCTTCAACAACGAGTTCGGCCGCCCGAACCTGCTCGGTTACTTCCGCAGCTTTGAACTGCCCGAAGGGCAGGGCCTGACCCGCGCCTATGACAAGCCGATCATGCTGGCTGGTGGCCTGGGCGCGATCGACCAGAACCAGGTCGAAAAGCTGCGCCTGCAGCCCGGCGATGCGGTGATCGTGCTTGGCGGCCCGGCGATGCTGATCGGCCTGGGCGGTGGTGCCGCCAGCTCGGTGGCCTCCGGTGAGAGCGCCGAAGACCTCGATTTCGCCAGCGTGCAGCGCGACAACCCGGAAATGGAACGTCGCTGCCAGGAAGTGATCGACCGCTGCGTCGCCCTCGGCCTGGACAATCCGATCCGCTGGTTCCATGACGTCGGCGCCGGTGGCCTGTCCAACGCGATTCCCGAACTGCTGCACGACTCCGGCGTGGGTGGCGTGATCGATCTGGGCAAGGTGCCCGCCGATGACCCGTCGCTGTCGCCGATGCAGCTGTGGTGCAACGAATCGCAGGAACGCTATGTGCTCGGCGTGCCGCAGGCGCGTCTGGCCGAGTTCGCCGCGCTGTGCGCGCGTGAACGTTGCCCGTTCGCCGCCGTTGGCGTCGCGACCGCGGAGGAGCGTCTGGTCGTGGCCTATGGCGCGACCGTGGGCAACATTCCGGCCGATGCCCCGATCGACCTGCCGATGGACGTGCTGTTCGGCAAGGCGCCGAAGATGCACCGCGACACCGTGCACCCGCCGGCGCCGCGCTGGCCGGCGCTGAAGACGGCCGGCCTGGACCTGCATGAAGCGGGCCTGCGCGTGCTGGCCCATCCTTCGGTCGCCTCGAAGAACTTCCTGGTCACCATCGGTGACCGCAGCGTCGGTGGCCTGACCGCACGCGAGCAGATGATTGGTCCGTGGCAGCTGCCGCTGGCCAACGTCGCCATCACCCTGGCCGGCTTCGATACCGTCGCCGGTGAAGCGATGGCGATCGGCGAGCGCACCCCGCTGGCCCTGCTGGACGCGGCCGCCTCGGCGCGCATGGCGGTGGGTGAAGCGATCACCAACCTGTGCGCGGCCCCGGTCGACGCGCTGGAAACGGTCAAGCTTTCGGCCAACTGGATGGCTGCGGCCGGTCATCACGGTGAAGACGCGCTGCTGTACGACGCGGTGCGTGCGGTCGGCATGGAGCTGTGCCCGCAGCTGGACCTGAGCATTCCGGTCGGCAAGGACTCGTTGTCCATGCAGGCGCAGTGGCAGGCCGATGGCCAGGCACACAAGTCGGTCTCGCCGGTCTCGCTGGTGATCTCTGCGTTCGCGCCGGTCGCCGATGCCACCGGCCAGCTGACCCCGCTGCTGGACCGTGACGCCGACAGCGAGCTGTGGCTGATCGGCCTGGGCGCCGGCAAGCAGCGCTTGGGCGGCTCGATCCTGGCCCAGGTGCACGCCGACCATTCCGCGCTGCCGGCCTTCGCCGGTGCGGTGCCGGACCTCGACGATGCGCAGCGCCTGCGTGCCTTCTTCGAACTGATCCGTGATGCACGCCAGGCCGGCCTGCTGCTGGCCTACCACGACCGCAGCGATGGCGGCGCGTTCGCCGCGTTGTGCGAAATGGCCTTTGCCTCGCGCCTGGGCCTGGACATCACCCTGGATGCCTGGGGCGATGATCCGTTCCGCAGCCTGTTCAATGAAGAACTGGGTGCGGTGGTGCAGATCGCCAAGGAAGACCGCGCGGCCTTCGCTGATCTGGTCGAGCGTCACGCACTGACCGAATGCGCCCAGCGCATCGCGCGTCCCACCACCGCGCCGGTGGTACGCGTCTCGCTGCAGGGCGAAAGCCTGGTCGAGTGGCGCTGGGAAGCGCTGTTCGATGCGTGGTGGTCGGTCACCCATGCCATGCAGAAGCTGCGCGACAACCCGGACAATGCCGACCAGGAGCGTGCCATCGCGCGCAACTTCAACGCGCCGGGCCTGAAGCCGAAGCTGACCTTCGATCTCAACGAAGACGTGGCGATGCCCTTCATCAACACCGGTGCGCGCCCGCGCGTGGCGGTGCTGCGCGAGCAGGGTGTCAACGGCCAGATCGAAATGGCGAACGTCTTCGAACGTGCCGGCTTCAGTTCGTTCGATGTGCATATGAGCGACCTGATTGAAGGCCGTGTCGCGCTGTCCGATTTCACCGGCCTGGTGGCCTGTGGCGGTTTCAGCTACGGCGACGTGCTCGGTGCCGGCCGCGGCTGGGCCACCTCGGTGCTGGAGCGCAGCGCGCTGCGCGATGCCTTCGCGGCGTTCTTCGCCCGCGAAGACAGCTTCGCGCTGGGCGTGTGCAATGGCTGCCAGATGATGAGCCAGCTCAAGGACATCATCCCCGGTGCCGAGCACTGGCCGCAGTTCCGCCGCAACCGCAGCGAGCAGTTCGAAGCGCGCACCGCGCTGCTGGAAGTGGTGGAATCGCCGTCGATCCTGCTGCGCGGCATGGCCGGCTCGCGCCTGCCGGTCGCGGTGGCGCATGGTGAGGGCCAGGCGGTATTCGCCAATGCGGTCGATCAGGCGGCGGCGCGCGTGTCGCTGCGTTACATCGATGGCGACGGCAACGTAGCCACCCAGTACCCGCTGAATCCGAACGGCTCGCCCGACGGCATCACCGGCCTGACCACCACCGATGGCCGCACTACGATCATGATGCCGCACCCGGAACGCACCCCGCGTGCGATCAACCACAGCTGGCATCCGGACGAGTGGAACGGCGATTCGCCGTGGCTGCGGATGTTCCGCAACGCAAGAGTATGGTGCGGCTGATACTGCGCATCGCCTCCCAGTCGAGGCAGTGAAAACCGCGTGAAGAAACCGCCGGCTTGCCCGGCGGTTTTCTTTTGTACGCCCGACAACATGATCGGCAGCAATGAGTTACATGGCGTTACAACGTGAAATGACGTTATCGCCGTTACTCACATGCATCTAACAAAATCCTTCAATAACGCGTGGTTTTTGTGACGCACTTCGCGGTCATATGAATTTCAATGTCAAAGTCTTGACGTTGTTCAAACTGTACGTTAACACTGCATCCTCATTTCGACAGCGTTCAGTTCCACAGTAACCGCATGGATGGCGTGCACGCTGTAGGTATCTGCCAGCCATTGCGCACAACGCAGTAAATCAAGCGAAAAAACGCCCCCAGGGGACGTTGGACCACGCGGTCCGGCGTTGGCGTCGCTTTGCCTAAAACCAGCCTAATCAGGAGCCGCATCGATGAATCGGATTTATCGCAAGGTCTGGAACAAAGCACTGGGGCAGATGGTCGTCGCCTCGGAATTGGCCAGCAGCCAGTCCTCGGGTGTCGTCATCGATCAGCGCCGAACCTCTGGCGGACGCAACACCGCACTGCTCTGCGCCGCCATCGCGTTGACGCTGGGAGTGGGCATGGCAGGCGGCGCGCAGACAGCGCGTGCGCAGTCGGTGGAGGTGGGTGGGAACGCGAACTGCGTGGTTCTGAACAGCACGGTCATCGACAGCTGTGTCGTTGATGGCAATGCCACCGCCTCGGGCAGCAATGCGGTGGCGATCGGCAGCAACAGCACGGCCTCCGGGGCGAACAGCGTGGCGCTCGGCGCCGGCTCGAAGACCAACCGCGCCAACACGGTATCGGTGGGTGATGCGGGCAAGGAACGGCAGGTTACCAACGTGGCCGCCGGCACCGCCGCCACGGATGCGGTGAACAGGGCGCAGCTGGACAAGGTTGCGGTGGCAGCCGAAGGCGCGACCCGCTATTTCAAGGCCGACGGTGACGGCAACGATGCCGACGCGGCGAAGATCGATGGCGAAGGTGCACTGGCCGCAGGGGCGAGCGCCAACGCGGACGGTGACGGCGCAACGGCGCTGGGCCACAGCAGCCAGGCCATCGGCAATGCGACCACCGCAGTGGGCAGCGAAGCACTCGCGGTCGGCCTCGGGGCGAGCTCGTTCGGCCAGGGCAGCCTGGCCTTCGGTGATGCGAGCATCGCGCTCGGCCAGAGCGCCGCGGCGTTCGGTCTGGGCGATGTCGCGCTCGGTGCATCGGCAGTGGCGGCCAGTGAAAACGGCGCGGCCACCGCGATTGGCGGTCTTGCCGAAGCCAGCGCCGATGGCGCGACCGCGATTGGTGGCGGCGCACTGGCTATCGGCCCGGGCAGCACCTCGCTGGGCCGCGGTGCGGCCAGTGCCGGCGAAGCGTCGGTGGCGGTCGGTGCGTTCAGCGTTGCGGTCGCCGATTTCAGTGCGACGCTGGGTGCGAATTCCGCTGCGGTTGCGGTAGGCAGCGTGGCGCTCGGCGCCGGCTCGTACGCCGATCGCGTCGACACGGTGTCGGTCGGCAATGCGCAGAACGGGCTGCGCCGCCAGATCACCAATCTCGCCGACGGCACCGATGACAGCGATGCGGTGAACAAGGCGCAGCTCGATGCCGTCGGCGGCGTCGCCGCCAACACGGACAAGTACTTCCAGGCCACCGGCAGCAGCGACAGCGATGCCGGTGCCTTCGCGGCAGGCGACAACGCTACGGCGATCGGTGAAGCATCCAACGCGCTGGCCGACGGTGCGACCGCGCTCGGCAGCGGCGCCACGGTGACCGCGCAGAACGCGACGGCGGTCGGTTACAACGCCAGCGCCACCGGCCAGAACAGTGCGGCCTTCGGCACCAATGCGCAGGCCAACGGCCCGGGCAGCGTGGCGGTCGGCGGTGCTGCGGTGGATGCCGATGGCAATCCGCTGATCACCAATGGCGGCGTACCGGTTGATACCGGTGCGACCAGCGCCGGCGTGGGCGGCACGGCGGTCGGTGCAAGTGCGGAAGCCTCCGGGTTCGCCGCGTCGTCCTACGGCGTCGGCGCGTACGCGGCCGGTGCACAGGCGTCGGCCTTCGGCGCGGTGGCCAACGCCACCGGTGACTATTCCACTGCGGTCGGTACGCAGAGCGTGGCAACCGGCAACAGCAGCACGGCCATCGGTGGTCCGGCGGATCTGCTGCCGGGGCTGGGCTTCTTCGTGCAGACCCAGGCCAGCGGCGAAGCCGCCACGGCCGTCGGCGCAGGTGCGATCGCCAGCGGCGATTACGCCGTGGCCAACGGCACCCTGAGCGAAGCCTCGGGCACTGAAGCCACCGCCGTGGGCTACTTCGCCTATGCCCCGGGTGAGGGCGCCACTGCACTCGGCGCGGAGACCTGGGCCAGCGGTGAGCTGAGCACGGCGGTCGGTTTCTACAGCACCGCGCGCGGTGCCAACAGCGTCGCGCTCGGCGCCAACTCCACTGCCACCCGTGACAACACCGTCTCTGTCGGTGACGTTGGCAACGAGCGCCAGATCACCCATGTCGCGGCCGGTACCGAAGCGACGGACGCGGTCAACAAGGCACAGCTCGATGCCGTCGCGACGTCGGCCTCGGCCACATCGGCGCAGTTCAAGGCGAACGGTGCGGCCGGCGGTGCGGTCGGAGCTTACGCGCAGGGTGAGGATGCGCTGGCGGCTGGTGAGGCCAGCAACGCATTGGGGGCCGGTGCAACGGCAGTGGGTGGCGGCGCGGCCGCCGTTGGCGATGACACCGTCGCGCTGGGCCGCAACAGCAGCGCCACCGGCAACGGCAGCGTCGCCATCGGTGGGCTGGGCCAGGCCTATGACGAATACAACCAGCCGCTGGTCGATGAACAGGGCAATGCGATCCTGATCGGTGCGACCGCTGCGCCGGACAGCGTGGCGGTCGGTGCCGGTGCACAGGCTACCGGCACCACCAGCAACGCCTTCGGCAGCGGCGCGCAGGCCACCGGCAGCAACAGCCTGGCCAGCGGCTACAAGGCGCGCGCGACCGGCGATTACAGCGTGGCGCAGGGCGACAACGCCTTCGCCAGTGGCGAAGAAACCACGGCCACCGGTGCCTATGCATGGGCTACTGCCGATGGCGCCACCGCCTTCGGTTCCAGTGCATGGGCGACCGAAGCCAACGCGACCGCAGTCGGCCAGTCGGCCTGGGCCAGCGGCACCGGATCGACCTCGATCGGCTACAACAGCTGGGCGCGCGGCAGCAGTTCCACCGCGCTCGGCCGTGGTGCCTTCGGCTACGGCGACAACAGCGTCGCCGTCGGCTTCCAGGCCCTGGGCAACAGCATCAACACCATCGCCATCGGCACCAATGTGGTGGCCGGCGGTGAAAGCGCGATCGGTATCGGCGCCGGCAGCAATGCCAGTGCGTCCAACAGCGTGGCGCTCGGCGCGGGTGCGGTCGCTGATCGTGCCTACACCGTCTCGGTCGGCAACGATGGCCGGCAGCGCCAGATCACCCAGGTCGCCGCCGGTACCGAAGGCAGTGATGCGGTCAATCTCGATCAGCTGAGCGCAGCCACCGATCAGTTCCAGGCCAGCGGTGACGGTGTTGCCGTCGCCGGTGGCGAGGAGAGTGTGGCCGCCGGTGCAAACGCGGCGACCGATGGCGATTACGCCACCGCAGTCGGTTCGAGCAGCTTCGCAGCCGGCACCGGTGCAGCGGCGATCGGCAGCGGCGCGTTTGCCCTGGCGGACAACGCCAGTGCCGTCGGCTTCAACGCCGTCGCCAGCGGTGCCAACGCAAGCGCAACCGGTGCCAACGCACAGGCGACCGCCGAATACGCAACAGCCAGCGGTGCCGAAAGCCTCGCCTCGGGTGAGCAGAGCACCGCGACCGGTGCGGCCAGCGTCGCCTCCGGCGCCGGCAGCCTGGCCGGCGGCGCGCTGTCCGACGCGGCCGGTGAAGAATCCGTGGCGTTGGGCTACTTCAGCAGCGCCAGTGGCGACGGCGCGACCGCGGTAGGTGCCGAAAGCGTGGTCAGTGGCACGTTGTCGGCCGGTTATGGCTTCGCCTCCGAAGCCACCGCCAACTACACCACCGCGATCGGCGGGTATGCCGTGGCCTCGGCTTTCAACGCCACCGCGCTGGGCAGCTTCGCGCAGGCGACCGGCTCCAACAGCGTGGCCCTCGGTGGTGATGCCGAAGCGTCCGGTGCGTACAGCACCGCCACCGGCCAGGGCAGCCTGGCCAGTGGCATCAACAGTGTGGCCGTCGGTGGTGCGCTGTTCGGCCTGCTGCCTACCGAAGCGTCGGGCAATTACTCCACGGCTGTCGGTGGTGGAGCATGGTCGCCCGGCGTGAACAGCACCGCGCTCGGCAACGCAGCAACCTCCACCGGGGCCAACAGCGTTGCGCTGGGCGCGGACTCGATCGCCGACCGCGATGACAGCGTCTCCGTCGGCAGTGCCGACGCGCAGCGCCAGATCACCCACGTCGCCGCCGGTACCGACGGCACCGATGCGGTGAACGCGAACCAGTTGAATGCGGTGGCCGATGCGGCCGCCACCACCAGCAAGTACTTCCAGGCCAGTGGCAGTGCCGACAGCGATGCCGGTGCCTACGTGGAAGGTGACAACGCGCTGGCGGCAGGGGAGGCCGCCAATGCCATCGGCAACGGCGCCACCGCGCTGGGCAGTGGCAGCACCGTGATCGCCAATGAATCCACCGCCCTGGGCTTCAACGCCACGGTCACCGGGGACAATGCCGTGGCGATCGGCAGCAACGCCAGCAGCAGTGCTGCCGGGGCAGTCGCCATCGGCGATCTGAGCGCGGCATCCGGTGCAGCCTCCGTCGCCATCGGCGGGGGTTCTTTGTCGCAGGGCTTCGGTGCAGTCGCGATCGGCGCTGGCTCGGAGGCGGCAGGTCTGGCCGCGACGGCGGTCGGGTACGGTGCGTGGGCGCTGGGCCGCGAGTCCACCGCGATCGGCAACTTCGCCACCGCCGACGGCTGGCAGGCCAGCGCGTTCGGCGCCAATGCCAGCGCCGCCTTCTTCGGCACCGCGCTGGGCAGCAATGCGCAGGCGGGCGAGGTCGCCACGGCGGTCGGCCAGGGCACGCGTGCGGACATCGCCGGCGCCGCCTTCGGCGTGCAGGCCAACGCGGGCCAGTATGGTGTGGCGGTCGGCAACAACGCCGCCACCGCCGAGGACGGCGTGGCCGTAGGCTTCAACGCGTTGGCCGGTGCGGATGCAGGCAGCGTCACCCAGGGCATCCAGACCACGGCCATCGGCAGCGAAGCCTGGGCAACCGAAGACGGTGCCACCGTGGTGGGCTACAACAGCTACGCGCAGGCGCTGAACTCCACCGTGGTCGGCAGCAACACGTGGACCACCAAGGACGCCGACAACAGCGTCGCGCTCGGTGCCGGTTCGCTGGCCGACCGTGCCAATGCCGTGTCGGTCGGCGCCGCAGAAGCCTGGACAGACGCCGCAGGCGTGGTGCATGCGGCCATCGACCGGCAGATCACCAATGTGGGTGCCGGTACCGAAGACACCGATGCGGTCAACGTTGCGCAGTTGAAGGAGGTGGCGGCCACCGCCGAAGCCACCAGCAAGTACTTCCAGGCCAGCGGCAGCGACGACAGCGACGCCGGTGCCTACGTGGAAGGCGACAATGCGCTGGCTGCCGGTGAGGCCGCCAACGCCATCGGCAACGGCGCCAGCGCACTCGGCAGCGGCGCCACCGCCATCGCGGACAACGCCACGGCCGTCGGTTTCAATGCCCTGGCCAGCGCTGACGGCGCCGCGGCCCTGGGCAGTGACGCCCAGGCGACCGGCGAAGACAGCGTGGCGATCGGCAACGGCGCCAGTGCCAGCGAGATCGGTGCGAGCGCCACCGGCGCCGGCGCGCAGGCCGGCGGTGCATACGCCACAGCGACCGGCAGCCAGTCCACGGCGGCGGGCCAGCAGGCCACCGCCAATGGCTTCCGCGCCAATGCCTCCGAAGCCGGTGCATCGGCCTTCGGCAGTTACAGCGAAGCGACCGGCCAGCTGTCGTCCGCGCTGGGCTACGGGGCGGTCGCCTCCAACGCCTACGCCGTGGCGGTGGGTGCGGCCTCGACGGCCTCCGGCGCTGGTGCGGTGGCGGTGGGTGAGTACTCCGAAGCCACCGGCGATGAAAGCGTGGCGATCGGTGGCACGACCTTCTTCGGTCTGCTGCCGTCGCGCGCATCGGGTACCGGTGCCTCGGCCTTCGGTGCGGGCGCGTGGGCAACCGATGATTACGCCACGGCGATCGGCTGGAACTCGTGGGCCGATGCGGGCAATGCCACGGCACTGGGTGCCAGTGCCAGCGCGGAAGGCGTGAACAGTGTTGCGCTCGGCGCCGGTTCCACCGCGGATCGCGACAACTCGGTCTCGGTCGGCACCGCCACCGCGCAGCGGCAGATCACCAACGTTGCCGCTGGTACGGAAGGCACCGACGCGGTGAACGTCGATCAGCTCAGTGCGGTCGCCGATGTGGCCGAAACCACCAGCCGGTTCTTCCAGGCCTCGGGCAGCGGCAACGGCGATGACGTCGGCAGCTTCGTCGACGGGGCGTATGCCACTGCGGCGGGTGAGGCGGCCAATGCGTTCGGTACCGGGGCCTCGGCCTACGGCAGCGGCGCGCTGGCGTCGGGGCGCCACGCCTCTGCGTCGGGCTTCAACGCCTCGGCCACGGCCGACTCGGCGACCGCCATCGGTGGTGCGTTGTATTACGAAGATGAGAACGGCAACGTGTTGCTCGACAAGGCCACCAGCGCCAGCGCCGTCGGTGCCACCGCGCTCGGTGCGGGGGCGCAGGCCGACGGAAGCTTCAGCACTGCGACCGGTGCCGGTGCCACGGCGGCCGGGCTGCAGTCCTCGGCCTTCGGCTACAGCGCCGAAGCCGGCAGTGACTACAGCACCGCCGTCGGTACGTTCAGCGCGGCCAGCGGCGCGCGCACCACGGCGTTGGGCTACGGGGCCGAAGCCAGTGGCGATTACGCCTCCGCACTGGGCTGGGGCAGCGCCGCCTCGGGCAGCTACGCCAATGCGATCGGCTACGCATCACAGGCCAGCGGCGACAACAGTGTGGCTGCCGGTTCCAACGCCTGGGCAACCGCGGCACGCACTACGGCGGTCGGGCAGCTGGCCTGGGCGACCTCGCAGGGGTCCACCGCCATCGGCCAGGACAGCTATGCCTACAGCGGCATCAATGCCACCGCACTGGGCACCAGTTCGTCGGCCAGTGGTGCCGGCAGCGTCGCGCTCGGCGCCGGTGCCCGCACCAGTGAAGCCAACGTGGTCTCGGTCGGTGGCGGTAACGGCACCACCGGCCCGGCGACGCGGCGCATCACCAATGTCGGGGATGCGGTCAATGCCAGTGACGCGGTGACCAAGTCGCAGCTGGATTCGGTCGCTGCCACGGCCGATGCGGTCGGCAAGCACTTCCAGGCCAGCGGCAGCGGCGTGGCCACGGCCAGCGGCAGTGATGCACTCGCTGCCGGTTCCGGCGCCACCGCCAGCGCAACCCGCAGCAGTGCACTGGGTACCGCGGCGGTCGCCTCGGCCACCGGTGCCACTGCGGTCGGTGCCGATGCCTCGGCACGCGGTGCCAACAGCACCGTGCTCGGTCGCCAGGCCTCCACCAATGCCACCAACGGCGTGGCGATCGGCAACGGTGCGTTCGCCAGCAACGGGGCCAACAGCATCGCGATCGGGTCGGCGGCAGGCGTCTCCGGTGCCAACGCGGTGGCATTGGGCGCCGGCTCGCGCGCGGTCGAGGCCAATGTGGTCTCGGTCGGTGGCGGCAACGGCACCGATGGCCCGGCAACGCGCCGCATCGTCAACGTGGGTGCTGGTCGCATCGCGGCGGGCAGCACCGATGCGGTGACCGGCGGCCAGCTCAACACCACCAACCAGCGCGTGGGTGCGGTGGAAACCCAGGTCGGTGACATCGACACCCGGATCGGCTCGGTCGAGAACGTCACCGCCAATGCGCTGACCTACGACGACAGCAGCCGCGACACGCTCACCCTCTCGGGTCTGCAGGGCACCACGCTGGACAACGTCGGCAGCGGTTCGATCGCATCCGGCAGCCGCCAGGCGATCAACGGTGGGCAGTTGTTCCAGTCGCTCACCGATGTCGCCACCTTCCTCGGCGGCGGGGCCAGCGTCGGCATGCAGGGCGTGTTCGTTGCGCCGAACTATGTGATCCAGGGCGCGACGTACAGCAACGTAGGTGATGCACTGGGTGCGCTGGACCGCAAGGTCAGCGACCTCGATCAGCGTGTTGCCGGTGGCAGTAGTGGCAGTGCACGTGCACGGACTGCCTCGCTGGCGACTGCCAGCGTCGCAGCGGACACCAGCGCTGTGCAGGAGGCCAGCGTCATCAGCGCTGCCAGCGAAACCGCCGTCGCCAACGTGCAGGGTGCGCCGACCGCTGCAAGTGTCGGCAGCAGTCAGCCGATCAACGCGCCGGCCGCCGCACCTGCCGCCGTCAATGCGGTGGCGATGGGTGACGGTGCCGTGGCCAGCGGGGCCTCGGCCACGGCCATCGGCCAGGGGGCGACTGCCTCGGCGGCCAACTCGGTGGCGCTGGGCCAGGGCTCGGTCGCCGATCGTGCCGATACGGTCTCGGTCGGCAGCGTCGGCAACGAGCGACAGGTCGCCAACGTCGCGGCCGGTACGCAGGCCACCGATGCGGTCAACAAAGGCCAGCTGGATGGCGGCATCGCGACCGCCAACAGCTACACCGACCAGCGCTTCACCTCGATGGCCGACAGCTTCGACATCTACAAGGGCGAGATCGACCAGCGCCTGCGTCACCAGGACCGCCGCATCGATCGCCAGGGCGCGATGAGCGCGGCGATGCTCAACATGGCCACCAGCGCCGCCGGCGTGCGCACCCAGAACCGCGTCGGTGTCGGCGTCGGTTTCCAGGGCGGCGAATCGGCCCTGTCGCTGGGCTACCAGCGTGCGCTCAGCGAGCGCGCCACGGTGACCCTGGGCGGTGCCTTCAGCAGCGATGACAGCTCGGTCGGCGTGGGTGCCGGCTTTGGCTGGTAAGCCGTTTCAACGCGGGGCCGTGCGCGGCCCCGCCGCAACGCAATGCAAGGCCTGAGGGGGCGGGTCACGGGAACCCTGGCCAGGGCCGGCCAGGGAGCTCGCATGGAGTGTTGGCCTGAACAGTCGTTTGATCCATGACCTTGAAGAGGACGTCAACGTGACCAGTAAGCAGAACCTTCGCATCAATGTGCTGGCAGCCGCCGTGCTGTCGTTGTCCGCAGGCGCCAGCGCCTATGCCGCGGGCCTGCCGGCCAAGGAGCCGGTGCGCCAGCCGGCTGCCGCCCAGGGCGCAGAGCGCATCATCGTCAAGTACCGCCCCGGCAGTGCCGCGGCCACGGATCGTTCGGCCAAGCTGACGGCCGTGCAGTCGGCGGTCGCCCGCGCCAGTGTCGGTGGCTCCGCCGCCGGGCGTGCCAGCGCGGTGAACCCGCAGATCGTACGCAAGCTCGGTGTTGGTGCCGATCTGATCCGCCTGCAGGGCCGCTTGAGCCCGGCCGAACTGCAGAAGGTGCTGGCCGAGATCAAGGCCGATCCGTCCGTGCAGTACGCCGAAGTGGACGTGAAGCTGCAGCGCACCGATGTGCGCCCGCGCGACGCGACCCCGCAGCTGGTGCCGAACGATCCGTACTACGCGCAGTACCAGTGGCATCTGAACAGCGCTACCGGCGGCATCAATGCGCCGGCCGCGTGGGACATCGCCCAGGGCGAAGGCGTGGTGGTGGCGGTGCTCGATACCGGCATCCTGCCGCAGCATCCGGACTTCTCCGGCAATCTGCTGGAAGGCTACGACTTCATCAGCGACGCGGAAACCTCCCGCCGCGCCACCGATGACCGCGTGCCCGGCGCGCTGGATTACGGTGACTGGGTGGAGAACGACAACGAATGCTATGCCGGCTCGCTGGCCGATGACAGTTCCTGGCACGGCACCCACGTGGCCGGCACCATCGCCGAGTCCACCAACAATGGCGTCGGCATGGCAGGCGTCGCGTACAAGGCCCGCGTGCTGCCGGTGCGCGTGCTCGGCAAGTGCGGTGGCTACCTCTCCGACATCGCCGATGCGATCACCTGGGCCTCCGGCGGCACCGTAGCCGGCGTCCCGGCCAATGCCAACCCGGCCGAGGTCATCAACATGAGCCTGGGCGGTGGTGGCGCATGCGATGCGCTCTACCAGGATGCCATCAACGGTGCGGTATCGCGGGGCACCACCGTGGTGGTCGCCGCCGGCAACTCGGCCTCCAACGCGGCCAACTTCCGGCCGGCCAGCTGCGCCAACGTGGTGGCGGTCGGCGCCACCCGCATCACCGGCGGCATCGCCTACTACTCCAACTTCGGCCCGGTCGTGGATCTGTCCGGCCCGGGCGGCGGCGGCAGCGTGGACGGCAACCCGGGCGGTTACGTGTGGCAGTCCGGCTACAACGGCTTGACCACGCCGACCTCCGGTGCCTACAGCTACATGGGCATGGCCGGTACCTCGATGGCCTCTCCGCACGTTGCGGCGGTGGCGGCGCTGGTGCAGGGCGCGGTCGCCGCGGCCGGCAAGGATCCGCTCACCCCGGCCGCACTGGAAGCACTGCTCAAGCAGACCGCGCGGGCGTTCCCGGTGACCATCCCGACCGCCACCCCGATCGGCACCGGCATCGTCGATGCCAAGGCGGCCCTGGACAAGGCGCTGGAAGAAGAGTGCACCGAGAACTGCGGTCCGGTGGCGACCCCGCTGACCAACAAGGTCGCCGTGGGTGGCCTGAGCGGCGCCGGTGGCAGCGAAGTGCTTTACAGCTTCGAGGCGCAGGCCGGCAAGGTACTGAGCCTGCTCACCTACGGCGGCAGCGGCAACGTCTCGGTGTATGTGAGCCAGGGCAAGGAGCCCACCGCGACCGCGTTCGATGCCAAGTCCACCCGGCCGGGCAACAGTGAAACCGTGCGCTTCACCGCACCGGTGGCCGGAACGTATTACATCAAGGTGGTGGGCGAGTCCGCGTTCAGCGGCGTGAGCATTCTCGCCAACCAGTAATACGGGTAAAACGCCACGGGAGTCCGTCATGTGACGGGCTCCCGTTTTTGCATCTGGACGGTGTGGAATCCCGCGTACGATCGCGGTGAACTGCTAAAGTCGCAGCGGTTGCCAGGAGAAGCTTCTTGAACGCGGTTGCCCAGGACCCCACTGCAGAATCCACCGCTGAATCCCGCATCGTCGGGGTATTGCTGGAGAAAGGTCGGCTCAAGGACAGCGATCTGGCCCGCGCGCGTCCGCTGCACCGTGAATCCGGTGGCAGCCTGCTCGGCCTGCTGGTCCGCCTGGGGCTGGTATCAGAGCGCGACCATGCACAGACCTGCGCCGAGGTTCTCGGGCTGCCGCTGCTCGACGCCAAGGCCGTGCCGGAATCGCCGCCCGAAGCGCTGCTGGACGGGCTGCCGCTGACGGTGCGATTCCTCAAGCAGTTTCATGTCTGCCCCCTCGCATTGCAGGACGACGCGCTGGATCTGTGGCTGTCCGACCCACAGGACCCGTATGCGGCCGACGCCGTGCAGCTGGCGATGGCGCTGCCGGTCCGCCTGCATGTCGGCCTGCGCTCGGAAATCGATGATCTGATCGAGCGCTGGTTCGGCCAGGGCCGCAGCGCGATGGGCGCGATCATCGAAACCGCGGACGGTGAAGGTGCGGCGGTCGACGACATCGAACACCTGCGCGACCTGGCGTCCGAAGCGCCGGTGATCCGGCTGGTCAACCTCGTGATCCAGCGGGCGGTGGAACTGCGCGCCTCCGATATTCATATCGAACCGTTCGAGAATCGCCTGAAGGTGCGCTACCGCGTCGACGGCGTGCTGATCGAAGGGGAAAGCCCGCCGGTGAATCTCACCGCTGCGGTGATCAGCCGCATCAAGATCATGGCGCGGCTCAACATCGCCGAACGTCGCCTGCCGCAGGACGGCCGCATCATGCTGCGCGTGCAGGGCAAGGAACTGGACCTGCGCGTGAGCAGCGTACCGACCGCGCACGGCGAAAGCGTGGTCATGCGTCTGCTCGACCGCGACACCGTTGTGTTCGATTTCCATCGGTTGGGGTTCACCGAGGCGTTCCTGCCGCAGTTCCGCAAGGTGCTGGAACAGCCACACGGCATCCTGCTGGTCACCGGCCCGACCGGTTCGGGCAAGACCACCACGCTGTACACCGCACTGAGCCAGCTCAATACCGCCGACGTCAAGATCATCACCGTCGAAGATCCGGTGGAGTACCAGATCGAAGGCATCAACCAGATCCAGGCCAAGCCGCAGATCGGGCTCGATTTCGCCAATGCGCTGCGCAGCATCGTGCGCCAGGACCCGGACATCATCATGATCGGTGAAATGCGCGACCTGGAAACCGCGCGCATCGCGATCCAGTCCGCGCTCACCGGCCACCTGGTGCTGTCCACGCTGCACACCAACAACGCCGCTGGCGGCATCACCCGCCTGCTCGACATGGGCGTGGAAGATTATCTGCTCACCTCCACCATCAACGGCATCCTGGCCCAGCGCCTGGTGCGCAGGCTGGAGCCCCAGCACGCCCAGCGCTATCGCGCATCGCCCGAAGAGATCGAGAAATTCGGCCTGCGCCGGCTGCAGCCGGAGGGCGAGATTTTCCTGTATCGCGCGCAGCCCTCGGCGATCGCACCGACCGGGTACCTGGGTCGGACCACCATCGTGGAATTCCTGGTGATGAACGATGCGCTGCGCAGTGCGGTGATGCGTCGGGCCGGGATGGGCGAGATCGAGCAGATCGCGCGTGCCGCGGGCATGCGCACCATGTACGAAGACGGGCTGTCCAAGGCCTTGCAGGGCCACACCACGCTGGAAGAAGTGCTGCGCGTGACGGAGGATGCCTGATGCGTGCCGGCGGCCAACACCGGGTGGGCGGCTGAGCATGCCCCAGTACCGCTACAAGGCGCTCAATGCCCACGGCGAACTGTTCGATGGCCAGATGGAGGCAGCCAGCGAAGCGGAGGTCGCCGCGCGGCTGCAGGACCAGGGCCACATGCCGATGGAGGCACGTCTGGCCAGCGAGGGTGTCGCTGGGGCGTCGTCGTGGCTGGCGCTGCTGCGCCGCAAGCCGTTCGATGGCGGCGCGCTGGTGCAGTTCACCCAGCAGCTGGCCACGCTGCTCGGTGCCGGCCAGCCGCTGGACCGCGCGCTGAGCATCCTGCTGGAACTGCCCGAAGACGAGCGTACCCGCCGCGTCATCACCGACATCCGCGACATCGTGCGCGGTGGCGCACCACTCTCGACCGCGCTGGAACGCCAGCACGGATTGTTCTCCCGGCTGTACATCAACATGGTGCGCGCCGGTGAGGCCGGCGGCAGCCTGCACGACACCCTGCAGCGGCTGTCGGATTACCTCGAGCGCAGCGCCGAGCTGAAAGGGCGCGTGATCAACGCGCTGATCTACCCGGCGATCCTGTTGGCGGTGGTTGGCGGTGCGCTGCTGTTCCTGCTGGGCTACGTCGTGCCGCAGTTCGCGCTGATGTACGAGAGCCTGGATGTCGCGCTGCCCTGGTTCACCCAGTGGGTGCTCACCGCCGGGCTGGTGGTGCGCGAAGGCTGGCTCATCATGATCGTGGTGCCGGCCGTGATCGCGCTGGTGGTGGAACGGCGGCTGCGGCAACCGGCCGCGCGCCTGGCCGTGGATGGCTGGCTGCTGCAGCGCAAAGGCATCGGCCCGCTGCTGGGCAAGCTGGAGACCGCACGCCTGGCCCGCACGCTGGGCACGCTGCTGCGCAACGGCGTGCCACTGCTGTCCGGCCTGGGCATCGCGCGCAATGTGTTGAGCAACCGCGCGCTGGCTGCCGACGTGGATGCCGCCAGCGACGAGGTCAAGAATGGCAACGGACTGTCGGCCTCGCTGTCGCGGGGCAAGCGGTTTCCGCGGCTGGCACTGCAGATGATCCAGGTCGGCGAGGAATCCGGTGCGCTGGATACGATGCTGCTCAAGACCGCCGATACGTTCGAGCAGGAAAGCGCGCGCGCGATCGACCGTCTGCTGTCGGCACTGGTGCCGGTGATCACCCTGGTGCTGGCTTCGGTGGTCGGCCTGGTGATCGTGGCCGTGCTGGTGCCGCTGTACGACCTGACCAATGCCATCGGCTGACCGGCCGCTGGTCAACACCCCTACGATTCGATGCAAGGAGCCTGCCACATGCAACGCCGCCGCCTGACCCGCTTCTCTTCCGCGCGCCACCAGTCCGGCATGAGCCTGCTGGAAATCATCATCGTCATCGTGCTGATCGGCGCGGTGCTGACCCTGGTCGGCAGCCGAGTGCTCGGCGGCGCCGACCGCGGCAAGGCCAACATCGCCAAGGCGCAGGTGCAGACCATGGCCGGCAAGATCGACAACTACCAGCTGGACACCGGCAAGCTGCCGGCCAAGCTGGAGGATCTGGTCACCCAGCCCAGCGGCAGTGCCGGCTGGCTCGGTCCGTACGCCAAGCCGGCCGATCTCAACGACCCGTGGGGCCACGCGCTGGAGTACCGCGTCCCGGGCGAAGGCCAGCCGTACGACCTGATCAGCCTGGGCAAGGATGGCAAGGTGGGCGGCAGCAGTTACGACGCGGACATCCGGTACGAGTAATCGGCATTGGGAGCACTGTGGTCCACGCCGAGCAGACCGCCGCGCCGCGTGCCCACGGGCATGCATGCGCGTGGCCTGTCGTTGCTGGAAATGCTGCTGGTGGTCGCGCTGATCGCCATCATCGGCGTGGTCACCGCCACCGCGATGAACGGCGGCATCGACGGCATGCGCCTGCGCAATGCCGGCAAGGAAATCGCCACCCAGCTGCGTTACACGCGTACCCAGGCGATCGCTACCGGGCAGACCCAGCGCTTCGTGATCGACCCGCGTGCGCGGACGTGGCAGGCGGCCAACGGCCGCCACGGGCAGATTCCGGCCGCGTTGGATGTACGGTTCCGTGGCGCCGGCCAGCTTGGTGCCGCACCCGGGCAGGGCGCGATCGCCTTCTTCGCCGACGGCGCCGCCAGTGGCGGCACCATCGAAGTGAGCACGCGGGGCGCAGCCTGGGACATCCACGTGGGCTGGATCACCGGCGAAGTGCGTGCCGGCCCGCGCCGGGAGGGCCGATGAAGCGCCAGCGTGGCTACTCGCTGCTGGAGGTGATCATCGCCTTCGCGCTGCTGGCGCTTGCGCTGACCCTGCTGCTGGGCAGTCTGTCCGGCGCGGCGCGCCAGGTCGGGCAGGCCGACGTGCGCAGCCGCGCGACACTGTATGCGCAATCATTGCTGGCCAGCACGGGGGTGGAAAGCCCCTTGCAGGAAGGCAGCACGCAGGGAGAGTGGGAGCAGGGCAGGTACCGCTGGCAACTGCAGGTGGCGCCCTACCAGGAGCCCCGCAGCGCTACCGGTCCGGTCACGGTGGACCTTGGCGGCCCGACCCTGGCACAGATCACCCTGCAGGTACGCTGGGGCGAGGGCAATGGCGAGCAGCTGCAATGGCGCAGCCTGCGCCTGTTGCCGCCGGTGCCGGGCGCACCACGATGACAGCACGCGCACGCCGGGCCGCCGGCTTCACCCTGATCGAAATCCTGCTGGCGACCGCCTTGCTCGTCGGCGGCCTGGCGTTGGCCTTCGCCACCGTGCGTTCGGCCATGGCGATCAGCCAACGCGGCGAGCGCATGGCCGCGCAGAACGAGCGCATGCGCGCGGTGGAAGGTTTCCTGCGGCGGCGCCTGTCCACCGCACTGGTGATCGCGACCACCCCGCCGGACCCGACCCGCGATCCGGTGTATTTCATGGGCGAGCCGCAGCGCATGCTGTTCGTCTCGGATCTGCCGGGCTATCTGGGTCGCGGCGGGCCGTATGCACACGAGCTGCAGGTCCGCCACGCGGCGGGCGCCGAGCAGCTTGAGGTCGCGCTGACCCTGCTGCAGAACGGCGAGGCGATCGAGGAAGATCCGCCACGCCCGCCGGAAATGCTGGCCGATCAGCTGCGCGAGGTGCGCTTCCGTTATCGCGGCACCGACCCGCGCACCGGTCAGTTGACGCCGTGGCTGGACCGCTGGGATGACACCCGCCGCCTGCCGTTGCTGGTCTCGATCGAGATCGTGCCGCTGCAGGGGCCGGCCTGGCCGCCGATGATCGCCGCACTGCCACCGTCACGTGGGGATCGCCCATGAGGCCGGTACGTGGTGCCGCGCTCGTCCTGGTGTTGTGGCTGATCGCCCTGCTGACCGCGGTGGTCGGCGCGTTCGCCCTGAGCGCGCGCGTGGAGCACATGCAGCAGCGCGTGATCGGTGACGATGCCATCGGGCAGGAGTACGCGCGCGCAGGGCTGGAGTACGCGCTGCACCGCCTGCAGCCGCGTGCCGCCCAACCGGCCTGGGTTGCCGATGGCCGCCGCTACCGGTGGACGTTCGATACGCGCCGGATCGATCTGACGATCCTCGATGAAAACGGCAAGATCAATCTGAACCTGGCTGACGTGAGCCTGCTCAACGCGTTCCTGCGTGCGATGGGGGAGGAGCCCGGGCGCGCCCAGCAGTTGGCCGGCGCCATCGTCGACTGGCGTGACGCGGACAGCCTCAAACAGCCCGGTGGCGGCGCGGAGACGCCCGATTACCTCGCCGCCGGGCTGCCCTACGGCGCACGCAACGCGCGCTATGAGACGGTCGGCGAGCTGCAGCGCGTGCTCGGCATGGAGGCGGACCTGTATGCGCGGATCGAGCCGATGCTGACCCTGTACAGCCGCCAGGCACGGCCTGACCCGCGCGTTGCCGCAGGCCCGGTGCTGACCGCACTGGGGCTGGATGCAGAGCGCCTGCTGGCCGAACGCGAACGCGCGGCTGCCGCTGATGAAGCTGGATTGCCGGTCGCGCCGCTTGCAGGTGGCAGTGGCACCTATAGTATCGAGAGTCGCGCCACGGACGAACGCGGCCGGGTATCGGTACTGCGCGCCGTGGTGAGGATGGGGTCGGCAGGCACGCCGGGAACGGCATACACAGTACTTCGCTGGGAACAGGGAATGGCAGCAAGATGACGGCATGGCGTGACAGTCTGGTGCGGGCCCGCGGGCGCGTGTCGCACGGCGTGGGCAGCAGCCTGCGCTGGTGGCGGCAGTCGTTGCTGGCCTGGCTGCCGGTGCGGTGGCAATGGGCGATGGGCTGGTCGCGTTCGCGCCTGCTGCTGCTGCGCGAGGGCGAGGTACTGCGCCTGCAGCGACAGACCGGCGAGCAGATCGAGGCCATCGTGGAGCTGCCGTGGCCCGTCCCGCCTGCCGCGCTCGATGGCGTGCTCGATGCGCGCCTGCGCAGCCTGCCCCGGCACTGGTTGCTGCCGGTCGGGAGCGTGCTGCGCCGTCCGCTGCGCTTGCCGGCGGCCGCCGCCGAGCGGTTGCGCGATGTGGTCGGATTCGAAATCGATCGGCAGACCCCGTTCGATGCCAGCCAGGTCAGCTATGACGTGCGCGAGCTCGGCGCCTTGCCGGATGGCCAGCTGCAGGTCGAGCTGGTGGTGATCCCGCGCGCGCAGCTGGACCAGTGGGCGCAGCAGGCCGGGCCATGGGCACAGGCGGTGGCCGGCGTCGATGCAGTGGATGCCGCTGGCCGGCCGCTCGACGTCAACCTGCTGCCGCTGGCGCAGCGGCAGCCCTGTCGCGACCCGATGGCACGCTGGAACTGGCTCCTGGCCGCGAGCACGATCGTGCTGCTCGCGTTGGCCGGCCACCAGCTGCTGGACAACCGCCAGGCCGCGGCGGACCAGCTGCGCGCGCAGGTGGATGACGCCGCGCGTGATGCGCGCCGGGTCGCGTCCGAGCGCCAGCAGTTGCAGAGCCTGGTCGAAGGCGCCGCGTTCCTGGAAGGCCGGCGCGGCGAGCACGCCAGTACCGTGGAACTGTGGAACGAGCTGACCCGCCTGCTGCCCGATGGCACCTATCTGGAAAAACTCTCGATCGAAGGCAACACACTGCAGTTGATCGGGCTCAGCCGCGAAGCCTCGCAGCTGGTGCCGCTGCTGCAGGACTCGCCGCTGTGGCGCAAGGTCAACCTGACCGGCGTGCTGCAGGCCGATGGGGCAACCAGCGGCCGCGACCGTTTCACGCTGACGGCCGAGCTGCAGCCGCTGCCCGGTGCGGCCCCGCCCGCGAAGGAGGTTGCCGATGGCAGCACAACCGACGCGCCGTGATCGCTGGCTCGCGCTGGGCCTGCTGCTGGCGGTGATCGCCGTCGCGTACCTGCTGCTCGTGCACCCGTGGTTGACCCGCCCCCTGCTGGCGATCAATGCCGACATCGCCGCCTTGCAGGAGCGCCAACAGCGCGTGGATGCGCAGCTGGCGCAGCGCGGGCAGATCGCCACCCAACTGCGCGAGGTGCAGGCCGCCCTCGAGGGCCGCCCTGGCTTCCTGCGCGAGGCCACTGCCGAATCGGCCGCCGCGGCGCTCTCCAGCCGCCTGCAGGATGCGGTGGCGTCGGCCAGCCCGGGCAACCGCAGCTGCACGATCAGCAATCGCACCCCGCTGCCCGATGCCAACCGCGAGGCTGCTTTCCCGCGGGTGGCCCTGCAGGTGCGCCTGCGCTGCGGCGTGCCGGAAATGGCGGCCGTGCTGCACACGCTGGAGACCGGCAGCCCGCGCCTGTTCGTGGAGAACCTCAACCTGCTCGCGCAGCGCTTCCAGCAGTCGCCCAGCGAAACCGGCACCGGCCTGGATGTGTCCTTCGAACTGGTCGGTCATCTGCGCCCCGGCGCAGCGCTGGAACCTGACGCGCCCGCGCCGGCCCCACTGCCACCGCCGTCCGGGCAGGACGGCGGGCAGGACGTTGGCCCGGATGCGGCCCCGCCCAGCGATGCAGCCGAGCCCGCGCCCGCACCGGACGCTGCCGGGGAGGCCCAGCATGAAGCTTGAAGCAGCTGGCCTGCGGACCTGGTGGCTGGGCGGCATCGCCCTGTGGGCGCTGGCGATCTGGATCGCCACGCTGTTCGGCCTGGGCCAGCGCATCGCGCCGGCCACGGACGGCGATATGGGCCCTGCGCCGCTGCCCCACCTGGCTCCCGCCGCGCCCGAGCGGATGAGCTCGGCCAGCACCTATGCCCAGATCGGCGCCCGCCCGCTGTTCGCCGAAGATCGCCAACCGCGCCCGTACCTGCTCGGTGGCACCGAACAGGGCACCGCCAGCAGCGTCTCACTGACCGGCGTGCTGCTGACACCGGGTTTCGGGATGGCGATCCTGACCACCGACCAGCGCCAGTCGCTGCGACTGCGGCTGAATGGTGAAGCGGTGAACGGCTGGCAACTGCTGGCGCTGGAACCGCGCCGCGCCACCGTCAGTGGCCCCGGTGGCACGCAGGTCCTGGAATTGCCGGTGTTCAATGGGCAGGGCGGTGAACCACCGACGGTGCTGGGCGCTACGCCGCTCACCGCGGTGCCTCCGGCCGGTGCCGGCGCGCGCCCGATCAATGGCGCCGCAGCGATGCCCGCACCGCCGCCGGGCGCATCACCTGCGCCGCAGGCAGCGACGCCATCGAATGCGGGGGCCCCCGCGCAGAACGCGCAGGGTCCCAGCGAAGCCGACATGAAGGCGATCCGCGAGCGCATCCAGGCGCGTCGCCAGCAATTGCAGCAGCAACAGCAACAGCAACAGCAGCAGTCGCAGCAACCGCCCGCGGGCGGCTCCGGCCACAACCCTTAGAGTGACAGCATGACCCTGCGCCTTTTTCCCGTGTCTTTCCTTGTCGCCCTGCTGGTGGGCTGCACCACCGTGCCCGCGCCCGAGGTACGCCGCGATGCGGTGCTCGACAGCCACCAGGTGGTCGCCGGCGACGGATCCCGTGAAGGCGTCGAGGCCGAGCCGCTGGGCAGCGCCGGCACCCCGCAGGCGGTGATCCGCCGTGGCACCGGCACCATGATCAACCGCAGTGCCGCGGCCGCGCCGCAACCGTCGCTGGGCAATGCCTCCACCGGCAACGCCACCTTCAACTTCGAAGGCGAATCGGTGCACGCGGTGGTCAAGGCGATCCTCGGTGACTTCCTGGGCCAGAACTACGTGATCGCGCCGGGCGTGCAGGGCACCGTGACCCTGGCCACGCCCAAGCCGGTTTCCTCGGCGCAGGCGTTGAACCTGCTGGAAATGGTGCTGGGCTGGAACAACGCGCGCATGGTCTACAGCGCCGGCCGCTACAACATCGTGCCCGCCGACCAGGCACTGGCCGGTACGGTCTCGCCGAGCACGGCGTCGCCGGCCAATGCGCGCGGCTTCGAAGTGCGCGTGGTGCCGCTGCAGTACATCTCGGCCACCGAAATGAAGAAGGTGCTGGAGCCGTACGCGCGCCCGAATGCCATCGTCAACGTCGACAACGGCCGCAATGTGATCACCCTCGGCGGTACCCGCAGCGAGCTGGAGAACTACCTGCGCACGGTGGAGATCTTCGACGTGGACTGGCTCTCGGGCATGTCCGTGGGCGTGTTCCCGATCCAGTCCGGCAAGGCCGAACAGGTTGCCGCCGATCTGGAAAAAGTGTTCGGCGAGGAGAGCAAGACGCCCAGCGCCGGCATGTTCCGCTTCCTGCCGCTGGAGAATGCCAATGCGGTGCTGGTGATCACCCCGCAGGCGCGCTACCTGGACCAGATCCAGCAGTGGCTGGACCGCATCGATACCGCCGGCGGCAATGCGCGGCTGTTCTCCTATGAACTGCGCTACGTCAAGGCCAAGGACCTGGCCGAACGCCTGGCCGAAGCCTTCGCCAACGAGAATGGCCGCAGTGGCCGTGGCAGCAGTTCGCTGGCGCCGGGCGCCTCGCCGATGGATATCGGCAGCCGCGATGGCAACAACAACACCAACGGCAATTTTTCCAACACCGGCAGCAGCACGGGGAGCAGCCGCGGCGGGCTGGGCGATGGCACGATGAACCTGCCGCAGCGCCAGTCCGGCAACGCCAGCTTCAGCCTGGAAGTGCAGGGCGATACGGTCGGCGTCTCGGCGGTGGAGGAAACCAACACCCTGCTGGTGCGCTCCACCCCGCAGGCCTGGCGCTCGATCCGCGAAGTGATCGAGAAGCTCGACGTGATGCCGATGCAGGTGCACATCGAAGCGCAGGTCGCCGAGGTCGCGCTGACCGGCGACCTCAGCTACGGCGTGAACTGGTTCTTCGAACAGGCCGTGACCACCGGCAAGACCGAGAGTGGCATCGACCTGCCCAGTGCTCTGGGTCGCTCGATCTGGGGCAGCATCTCCGGCACCGTCGGCGATGGCGGGGTGGGCTGGACCTTCCTCGGCAAGAATGCCGCTGCCGTGGTCAGCGCACTGGACAAGGTCAGCAACCTGCGGCTGCTGCAGACGCCGTCGCTGTTCGTGCGCAACAACGCCGAAGCCACCCTCAACGTCGGCACCCAGATCCCGATCAACTCGGTCTCGGTCAATACCGGCATCGGCGGCGACAACACCTACAGCCAGGTCCAGTACCTGGACACCGGCGTGATCCTCAAGGTGCGCCCGCGCATCACCCGCGATGGCGTGGTGTTTCTGGATATCGTGCAGGAGGTGAGTTCGGCCGGCGCGATCCCGAGCGGCTGCGACCCGACCCGCACCACCTGCAACCCGCCGATCAATACCCGCAAGATCTCCACCGAAGCTGCCGTGCAGAGTGGCGACACCATCATGCTTGCCGGGCTGATCACCAACTCCGACGATGATGGCGCCAATGGTGTGCCTGGCCTGAGCAGGATCCCGGTCATCGGGGCGCTGTTCGGCAGCAAGACGAAGAAGTCCGGGCGTTCCGAAGTGATCGTGCTGCTGACCCCGACCATCGTGCGCAACGCACAGGAGTCGCGCAACCTGACCGACGAGTACAGCAGCCGCTTCCGCGCGATGGAGCCGTTCCCCGAGCACAAGGGCAAGCGCTGAGTGCTGCCCGGCCCCGGCTGTCACCGCAGGGGCCGATCTTGCTACGCTGGCCCCGCCCAGGGGAGCCCGCGATGACACAGCGACACGGCGAAGACGGCAGTACGCAGAGGTCCGCATGAGCACGGTCGTCCTGCTGCCGATCGGGGTCGACGATGCCGCGCTGGACCGTTGCCTGGCCGCCCTGGACGCCGGTACCGCGCCGGGGACCGCCCTCTGGCTGGCCGATGATGGCCAGGCCGGGCCGCGGGCCCAGGCCGTGATCGAGCACTGGCTCACGCACACCCCGCTGCAGGCCGAGTACACCCGCCGTGCCCGCGCCATCGGCGAAGTGGCCCATCTGGATGAAATGCTGGCTGCCTGCGCCGGGGCCGATGTGGTGGTGCTGGCGCCGGACGCGATTCCGGCACCGGGATGGCTGCAGCAGCTGCAGGCCTGCCTGGCCCGCGATGCCTCGATCGGCTCGGCCACTCCGTGGTGCAACGCCGGCGAGACGGCGGCCTGGCCGCGCCTGGGGGAAATCAACCCATTACCGGATGACCTGGATCTGGCCCCGTTGGCGCAGGCCTGCGCGGCGATGCCGCCGCTGCATCCGGAGTTGCCGTGTGCCGTGACCCATGCAGTGCTGTTGCGCGGCAATGCGCGGCGCAGGGCCGGCGGGCTGGACATGCACAGCTATGCCTCGTGGAATGCCGCGCTGATCGACCTGAGCCTGCGCATGGCCGGGCTCGGCTGGCGCAATGCGCTGTGCGAGACCGCCTTCGTCGCCCGCGTGGCTGAAGGCGTGACCGGCGAGGGCGACATGGACGCGCTCGCCACGCGCTGGCCCGGTTGGCCGCCGCGGTTGGCGGGCTTCCTGATGGCCGATCCACTGCAGCAGGCACGCCACGATCTGCAGCAGCATCACCGGCAGGCGATAATGCCCAAGGCGCAGGGCGATCTGTTCGCGCCGCCTGTCACTGCCGCCCCGGAGCCGCCCGTTTGAGTCCTGCCATCGCCGCCATCATCGTCAGCTACCAGAGCGCCAGCACGCTGGATGCCTGCCTGCTGCGCCTGCGCGAGGCGCGCGACATCGCCGAGATCCGCGTGGTCGACAACGATTCCACCGATGGCACCTTGGAGATCGTGCAGCGCCACGCCAGCGCCGATCCGCGGGTGCGCTTCATCGCCAACCCGGACAACCCCGGATTCGCCGCCGCCAACAACCAGGGCGCGGCCGACAGCCAGGCACCGTGGCTGGCCTTCATCAATCCGGACCTGATGGTCTGTCCCGATACCCTGGCCCTGTTGCGCGAACGCGCGCTGCCGCTGGGCGACTGCCTGCTGGGCGTGGAACAGGTCGACGAAGACGGCCGCCCGGACGATGCGGTGCGCCGCCGTGACCCGGATTTCGCCGCGATGCTGCGCCGCCCGGGGCAGGGCGGCAAGCTGGCGATCCCGGTCGATCGCCGCCAGCCGCTGCAGGTCGTGCCGGCCCTGTCCGGCGCGCTGCTGCTGATGCCGCGTGCGCTGTTCGACCGGATCGGCGGCTGGGATGCCGGCTATCGCCTGCACGCCGAGGACCTGGACCTGTGCCGCCGCGCGCGTGAGGCCGGCGCGGTGATCGCGATCGCCAACGACCTGCAGGTCACCCATGTCCGCGGCGTCTCCAGCCGCTCGCGGCCCTTCTTCGTGGAGTGGCACAAGCATCGCGGGTTGTGGCGGTACTTCCAGAAATTCGAGGCGCCACAGCGTGCCTGGCCGGTGCGTTGCGCGGTGTGGGGCGCGATCTGGGCGCACGCGCTGGTGCAGGTCCCGCGCCTGCTGCGGCGCCGGTAGCGCCCGCGCACCGCATGCGCCCAGGCGCGATGCGTGCCGTGAACGCATTCCATCCCGAGGGGGCCGGGCGTTGGTCGGACCCCCTGGCAGGCGCATAATCCCCTGCATGATCATCCAGTCCCTGCTCGACACCGACCTGTACAAATTCACCATGATGCAGGCGGTGCTGCATCAGTACCCCGGCGCGCAGGTGCAGTACCGGTTCAAGTGCCGGACCCCAGGCATCGACCTGGCGCAGTTCATCGACCAGATCAACGCCGAGATCGACCACCTGTGCAGCCTGCGCTTCAGCCCCGAAGAGCTGGACTACGTGCGCGGCCTGCGTTTCGTCAAACCGGACTTCGCCGATTTCCTCGGCCTGTTCCACCTGGACCGCAAGTACATCGCGCTGCGCCCCTCGGCCACCGTCCCGGGTGAGATCGAGCTGGACATCACCGGCCCCTGGCTGCACACCATCCTGTTCGAGGTGCCGCTGCTGGCGATCATCAACGAGGTCTGGTTCCGCAATACCACCGATTCGGACTTCAGCGAGGGCGAGCGCCGCCTGCAGGCCAAGACCGCGCTGCTGCGCGATACGCCCGGTTTCGAGCTGTGCCGGATCGCCGATTACGGCAGCCGCCGGCGCTACTCGCGCGAGTGGCACGGGCGCATGCTGCCGATGCTGCGCGATGCGCTGGGCGCGCAGTTCGTAGGCACCAGCAACGTGCACTTCGCCCGCCTGTACGGCATGACCCCGCACGGCACCATGGCCCACGAGTACCTGCAGGCCTTCCAGGCGCTCGGCCCGCGTCTGCGCGATTCGCAGGTGGCGGCGCTGGAATCGTGGGCACGCGAGTACCGCGGCGACCTGGGCATCGCGCTGTCCGATGTGGTCGGCCTGGAGGCCTTCCTGCGCGACTTCGACATGTATTTCTGCAAGCTGTTCGATGGCGTCCGGCATGATTCCGGCGACCCCTTCACCTGGGGCGACCGCATGCTGGCGCACTTCCACAGCCGCCGCGTGGACCCGCGCAGCAAGGTGCTGGTCTTCAGCGACGGGCTGAACATCGAAAAGGTCATGCAGCTGTTCGATTATTTCCGCGGCCGCTGCCAGGTGGCCTTCGGGGTGGGCACCCACCTGACCAACGACCTGGGCCCGACCCCGCTCAACATCGTGATCAAGATGGTCCGCTGCAACGGCCAGCCGGTCGCCAAGCTGAGCGACTCGCCCGGCAAGAGCATGTGCGATGACCCGGGGTACCTGGCCTACCTGCGGCAGGTGTTCGAGCTGCCGGCCGAGGCCTGACCCCGGCACCGGGTGGCACCCTTGGCCGCCGTCCGGCTCCGGCGCCGGGGCGGCCCGGTACGCACATCCGTTCAGCGAAGCGGTGGCGGGTGACGCGGCGGGTCAGGAAGCGACGCAGGGCGCTCGCTATGCAGGAAAGCCAGATGTGCCACAATATTGTGAGGCGTAGTTCACACTTTTGACCGACATCGATGCCGGTAATTGCCCGTATACCGCCTCTGCATCGTGGTTCGTCTAGGCTTTCCACATGAAGTCATCAGCATTGCTCGATTACTACCGGACCCACGCGTGCTCACGCCAGTGGCGCGGCTTCCTGCTGGCGCTCTGCGAAGAGTTCGACAGTGCGTTGCCCGATGCCGAACTGTCGCGGTTGATGGCGCGTATCGGTGAGCGCTTCGGCCGTGACCATGCGCTGCCGGCGGTCGCCACACTGGACGAACTGCAGCAGGCGGCCAATGCGGTGTGGTCCTCGACGGAATGGGGGCAGGTCGTGTTCGAGGAAGCCCCCGAACAGGTCCGCATCCACCACGCCGCCTCGCCGCTGTCAGCCGTCCTCGGCGCCCGGGCCGGGTGGGACACTGGGTTTCTGGAAGGTGTGTACCGCCAGTGGTTCCGGGCCGCCGGGATGATGTCGGTGCTGGATGTGCGCTATCTGCAGAGTGATCATCCCGATGTAGCTACCTACACGCTGTCGCGTGTGTTCTGACCCTCTCCCCCTTTCGATGGTGCCATGAGCAAGTTTCAGCAACCTGCCGATGCCGAGAGCCACGACGACGTGGCTGGTCTCTTCAACCGCCTGGGGGATCGCGATGACACGCGCGCTTACCGGGATTTCTCCCACAGCCAGTCCCGCGTGAGCACGGTGGCCAAGCCGCGCGATGAGGTGCCGCCGCCGATTCCGGCCGCGACGAACCTGCCGCCCGCGGTCACTCTCGCGCCGGTGACCACGTCGGTGACCACGCCGGTCCAGGCGACCACCGTGGAGACGCCGGCCACGGCCGCACCGGGGCGCAAGACCCCGCTGGAGCAGTTGTTCCAGCGCCTGGCGGAGGCACGTAGCGCCACGCCGGGGCACAGCCCGCTGAGCCGGCTGCGCCAGGGTTGAAACGTAGTCGGTGATCGTCCGTCGCGCCCAGCCGGGTGCGGCAACGGGACCGGCTGATGCAAGGGGATGCCGCGATCTGCGGCCGTGTTGGGGGAACATCATGAGCAAGTCATCCACCCCGAGAGGGGATGCCATTCTGGCCCGCCTGGCGCTGCTCGCGCTGGCGGTCGGCGGCGCCGTGCTGCTGGCCTTTGTGGTTACCGTCCCGATGGAGATCGGCCAGCAGTTCCTGTTCTCGGCCGTGGTGTTCCTGATCGCCCTGTGCCTGCGCAACCGCGAGAACCGGTTGATCCCGCTGGTGCTGATGGGGCTGTCGCTGGTGATGTCCACGCGCTACATGTACTGGCGCCTGACCGACACCATGGGCATGAGCAGCTTCGTCGACCTCACCCTGGGCCTGGGCCTGGTGGCCGCCGAGGTGTACTCCTTCATCGTGCTGGTGCTGGGCTACTTCCAGGTGGCATGGCCGCTGCACCGCAAGCCGATGCCGCTGCCCGAAGACCAGTCGCTGTGGCCGAGCGTGGACGTGTTGATCCCCACGTACAACGAGCCGCTTTCGGTGGTGCGTACCACCGTGCTCGCCGCGACCGTGCTGGACTGGCCGGCCGACAAGCTCAACATCTACCTGCTCGATGACGGCCGCCGCGACGAGTTCCGCGCGTTCTGCGAAGAAGTCGGGGTGCAGTACATCACCCGTACCAACAACAACCACGCCAAGGCCGGCAACATCAATGCGGCGTTGAAGAAGACCAGTGGCGAGTACGTGGCGATCTTCGACTGCGACCACATGCCGACCCGCTCGTTCCTGCAGATGTCGATGGGCTGGTTCCTTCACGACGAGAAGATGGCGGTGGTGCAGACCCCGCACTACTTCTTCTCGGCCGATCCGTTCGAACGCAACCTGGGCAACTTCGGCCGCGTGCCCAACGAGGGCGAGCTGTTCTACGGCCTGCTGCAGGACGGCAACGACCAGTGGAATGCGACCTTCTTCTGCGGTTCCTGCGCCGTGATCAAGCGTGCCCCGCTGGAGGAAGTGGGCGGTGTGGCGATCGAGACGGTGACCGAGGATGCGCATACCGCCATCCGCCTGCACCGTGCCGGCTACCGCAGCGCCTACATCCCCGTGCCGCAGGCGGCCGGCCTGGCCACCGAGAGCCTGTCGGCGCACGTCGGCCAGCGCATCCGCTGGGCACGCGGCATGGCGCAGATCCTGCGGGTGGACAACCCGATGTTCGGCAAGGGCCTGAGCTTCGTGCAGCGGCTCTGCTACACCAACGCGATGCTGCACTTCTTCTACGGCCTGCCGCGGATCATCTTCCTGACCGCGCCACTGGCCTTCCTGTTCTTCGGTGCGCACGTCATCCACGCCTCGGCGCTGATGATCCTCGCCTACGCGCTGCCGCACATCGTGATGGCCAACCTGACCAACCTGCGCGTGCAGGGCAAGCACCGCCATCTGCTGTGGAACGAGGTATACGAGACCACGCTGGCCTGGTACATCCTGCGCCCCACCCTGATGGCCGTGATCAACCCCAAGTTGGGCAAGTTCAACGTCACCGCCAAGGGCGGCCTGGTGCAGCGCAGCTACTTCGATGCGCAGATCGCCCGCCCGTACCTGTTGCTGCTGCTGTTGAACCTGGCCGGCGTGATCGCCGGCATCGTGCGGATGGTGATGGCCCAGACCAGTGGCGAGGTCAATACGATCTGGTTGAACCTGGGGTGGACCGTCTACAACATGATCATGCTCGGGGCGGTGATCGCCACCTCCAGCGAGCAGCGCCAGATCCGCCGCGCGCACCGGGTGCCGCTCAACATGCGCGCCGTGCTGCACCTGCCTGATGGCCAGGCGCTGCCGTGCCGCACGCTGAACTTCTCCACCGGTGGCATGGCGATCCGCCTGGACCAGGCACAGCCGGTGCAGCCGGGCACGCGCGTGGAGGTCGAGCTGGCTCATCGCCAGCGCAGCCAGCGGCTGCCGGCCGAAGTGCGGCATGACCGCGACGACCAGGGCATCAGCATCCAGTTCGGTGAGCTGAGCCTGGAGCAGGAGCGCTGGCTGGTCACGTCCACCTTCGCCCGTGCCGACATCTGGGTGAAGCTGTGGGGCCGCCACGACCGCGACACCTTCCTGCGTTCCACCACTGACGTCCTCAAGGCCAGCATGCGCGGCTTCCACCGCCTGGGCCAGTTCGTTTTCGCGGGCGGCCGCAAGGATGCCCCCACGCCGCCGCGCACCGGAGATTCCGCATGACCCGTCGTCACCGTTCCCTGTTCCGCCCGGTGCGCCTGCCGCGCCCGTCCGCCGCAGCGGTGGCGTTCACCCTGACCCTGCTGTGCGGGGCGGTCTATGCGCAGAGCCCGCCCGTGCCCGCGACAGCGCCCGCTGCCGTGCCAGCGACCACCCCGGCCGACGCTGCGCCGGCGGCGATGATGCCCGCCACGCCGGCTGCAGGGACCCGGCAGAGCCGCTCCACGCTCAAGCAGCTCGGCATCGACTATGAGATCACCCTGCGCGGCATCCAGGGCACGGCCGGCGTGCCGTTCTCGATCCGCAACGACCAGGTCGTGGACCGCGCATCGCTGCATCTGAAATACAGCTATTCGCCAGCGCTGCTGCCAGACCTGTCGCACCTGAAGGTGACCGTCAATGACGTCACCGTGGCGACCCTGCCGACGCCGGTGGACCAGGCCGGCCGGATGATCGAGCGCGATATCGATATCGACCCGCGCATGATCATCGACTACAACCGCATCAACCTGCAGTTGATCGGCCACTACACACGCGAGTGCGAAGATCCCGATCACACCAGCCTGTGGGCCAACATCGACAGCGCCAGCTACCTGGAGCTGGGCTGGGCGCCGCTGCAGCTGACCAATGATCTGTCGCTGCTGCCGGTGCCGTTCTTCGACGCACGCGACACCAACCGGCTGGAACTCCCGTTCGTGTTCACCGGCCAGCCGGGGCAGGGCCTGCTGCAGTCGGCCGGCATCGTGTCGTCGTGGTTCGGCGCACTGGCCGGTTACCGCGGCGCGCTGTTCCCGGCCTCCATCGATACGGTGCCCATGGAAGGCAATGCGGTGGTCGTGGCCACCCCGCGCAATCCACCGGCCGGCCTGGTGCTGCCCGACATCAGCGGGCCGACCCTGGCCGTGATCGCCAACCCCAACGATGCCAACGGCAAGCTGCTGCTGGTGCTGGGTCGCGATGATGCCGAACTGCGCATCGCCGCCACCGCGTTGACCTTGGGCGCGCCGCTGTCCGGCCCGACCGCAAGCATCGGGGACTTCAAGGAGATCGCGCCGCGCAAGCCGTACGACGCGCCGAACTGGATTCCCAGCGACCGACCCGTGCGCGTGTCCGAACTGGTGCGGCAGACCAGCGAGTTGAACGTCGTCGGCTACCACCCGGACCTGATCCGCATCGGCCTGCAGCTGCCGCCGGATCTGTTCGTGTGGCGCCGCGACGGCATTCCACTGGACCTGCGTTACCGCTATACGCTGCCCGAAGGGGCGGACAAGTCGGCGCTGAACATCAGCATCAACGACGCCTTCGTTACCACCCTTCCGTTGAATGGTCGGCCGGCACCGCGCTCGGTCTCGGACATGGTGTGGAACAAGCTCAAGGCACCCGGCGCGATGCCGATCCAGCAGAAGGTGATGCTGCCGACCGGACCGTTCTCATCCAACAGCCAGCTGCGCTTCCACTTCTTCTTCGACCGCCCCCAGGCAGCCGAGTGCAAGAACACCTTCCCGGATGTCTCCGCGGCGATCGATGGCGACACCAGCATCGACCTGAGCGGTTTCGACCATTACATGGCGATGCCCAACCTGGCCGCCTTCGGTAACGCCGGTTACCCGTTCACGCGCCTGGCCGATCTGTCCGAGACCGTGCTGGTACTGCCGGACAACCCCAACGCCGATGACGTCGGCAACGTGCTGACCCTGCTCGGCCGCATGGGTGCCTCGACCGGCTACCCGGCGCTGCGCAACCGCATCATCGCCGCGCGCCAGGTCGGCGAGCACGCCGACCAGGACCTGGTGGTGCTGGGCTCGCGCCGCAGCCAGCCGCTGTTCGGCGAATGGGCGGCGCACTTGCCGATCGGCGAGGCGGGGCAGTCGCGCCGCGTGCAGCTCTCGGACTGGGTGTTTGAACGCATGCCCTCGTTCCTGTCGCCGGATGCGCGCCGCACCGATCTGCCCACCACGGCCGAAGTCTCCGTGCGTCCGGATGCCGGCGACGTCGTGTTGATGGGCTTCGAGTCGCCCCTGCGCAAGGGCCGCAGTGTGATCGCAGTGATGGCCGACGACCCGGCCCAGGTCAACCGGCTGTTCGAAGCGTGGTTTGATCCTGACCGCCTGCGCGATTTCCAGGGCAGCGTGGTGCTGCTGCAGAAGGACAAGGTGCGCAGCCTGGCTGGCAACCAGAGTTACTACGTCGGCCACCTGCCGCCGCTGACCTGGCTGCGCTGGTACTTCTCGCAGAGCCCGCTGCTGCTCGGCGCCCTCGTCGGCCTGGCCTGCCTGTTGTTGGCGCTGATCGCGCGCTGGCTGCTCAAGCGCAACGCCAGGGCACGCATCGGGATGTCCGGCTGAGCATGCGCGACCCGTCCGTCCCCGCGCCGGCGCCTGCGCGCCGTCGCTTCCTGCAGGCGATGGCGGCCGCTGGTGCTGCCGCCGTGCTGCCGCTCGACGTTCTGGCACAGGCCTGCGGCACGCCGTGGCGTGAGTGGCGTGCGTTTGTCGATCGGCAGATCGAGCCGGATGGCCGCGTGGTCGATCATCTCAATACCGACCTGCGCAGCACCTCCGAATCGCAGTCCTACGGATTGTTCTTCGCACTGGTGGACAACGATCCAGTGCTGTTCGACCGTATCCTGGCCTGGACCCGCCGCCACCTGTGCCGCGGCCGTGCCGACCTCAATCTGCCTGCGTGGTTGTGGGGGCGTGCCGCCGATGGCCAGTTCCGCGTGCTCGACCCCAACACCGCCGCTGACGGCGAGCTGTGGATCGCCTACGCGCTGCTTGAAGCGGGCCGCTTGTGGAAACGGCCGGGGCTGGTCGAAGCCGGCCGGCAGACGCTGGCGCTGATGCGCACGGCTGAAGTCGTCGAGCTGCCCGGCTTCGGCCCGATGCTGCTGCCCGGCAACCGCGGGTTCGTGCAGGCCGACCGCTGGACGCTCAACCCGAGTTACCTGCCGTTGTTCGTGCTGCGTCGTTTTGCCGCCGTCGATGCACGTGGCCCGTGGGCGCGGCTGGCCGAACGCAGCGTGGCGATGACGCGTGCCAGTGCGCCGGTCGGGTTCGCGCCGGACTGGATCGCCTGGAACGGCAAGGCCTTCGTAGCCGACCCGGGCAAGGGCGCGATCGGCAGCTACGATGCGATCCGCTGCTATCTGTGGGCAGGCATGACCGATCCGGCCGATCCGTTGCGGCGCACCTTGCTTGACGGCCTGTCTGGGCCGGCATCGATGTTGCGCGCGCAGAGCGGCTTTGCCGAAAAGATCGACACACGGCTTGGGGTGGGCACCGGTACGCCGTCACCGGGCTTTGCAGCCGCCCTGCTGCCGTATCTCAGTGCACTTGGCCAGCCCGCATTGGCCAAAGCGCAGCTGGCGCGGATTCCCGCCGCCGGCACCCTCAACTATTACGATCGTGCCTTGGTGCTGTTCGGCAAGGGCTGGATGGATCGCCGCTACCGTTTTTCTGCCGATGGGCGACTGCTGCCCGCGTGGAGTTCGCCATGTTCCGCAAGACCCTGACACCTCTTTGCCTGGTTGGCCTGTGCGTGCTGACCGTGCCGGCCTTCGCGCAGAACGCGTCGTCGACGCAGCAACTGGTCAGCCAAGGCAACTACTGGCAGGACCAGGGCCGCGAGGATCTGGCCGCCGATGCCTGGCGCAAGCTGCTGGCCACCGATCCCAACCAGGCCGATGCACTGCTCGGCCTGGGCCTGATCGACCTCAACCAGGGCCGCCGTGCCGAGGCGCAGAAGCGACTGCAGCAGCTGCAGGCGCGTCATCCGTCCTCGGCGCAGACCACGCGCCTGCGCATGGCGCTCGGCGGTGGCGGTGGCGGGAACCAGCTGCAGACCGCGCGTCGCGCGGCGGCGGCCGGTCGCTATGTCGAAGCGGTACGTGCCTATGACGAGGCCTTCGGCGCAGGCGGTCCGCCCAATGATCTGGCGCTGGAGTACTACCAGGTGCTGGCCGGTACGCCGGAAGGCTGGACGCGCGCGCGCGATGGCCTGCGCCGCATCGCCACCGGCAACAACAACCCGGCCAAGTTGGCGCTGGCTCAGGTGCTGACCTACCGCGAGCCCACCCGCCGCGAGGGCATCGCCCAGCTGCGTACGCTCAGCCAGGCCACCGATACCGCCGGCCCCGCGCGTGCGGCCTGGCGCCAGGCGCTGCTGTGGCTCAACGCCACCACCGCCGATGCACCGCTGTACCAGGCCTTCCTGGACGTGGTGCCGAACGATCGCGAGGTGGCGGCCAAGCAGGCGCAGCTGCGTGAACAGGCCATCGCCAACCGTCCGGTGCCGCAGGACCCGAACCAGCGGCTGCTGGGCGAGGGCTTCCGTGCCCTGGACAGCAACAACCTGGCCCAGGCCGAAGCCCGTTTCGCCCAGGTGCTGCGCGCGCGTCCGCGCGATGCCGAGGCACTCGGTGGCCTGGGCTCTGTGCGTCTGCGCCAGGAGCGCTTCGGCGAAGCCAATGAACTGCTGCGCCCGGCGGCTGCGATCAACGGCAAATGGCGCAGCGCGGCCGATGCCGCGCGCTACTGGCTGACCCTGCAGGAGGTGCGTCGCCAGCCCAGCGGCGATGCCATCGCCCGGGTGCAGCAGGTCATCGCGCTGCAGCCGAAGGAGCCTGCGGGTTACGTCGCGCTGGCCGACCTGCAGAGCGGGAGCGATCCGGCCGCGGCCGAACGCGGCTACCGCAAGGCACTGGAACTGGATGCCGGCAATGCCGGTGCGCTGCAGGGCCTGGTCGGCCTGCTTGGTCGTCTTGGCCGCGCCGATGAAGCGGCCGCACTGTTCGACCGGCTGACCCCGGCCCAGCAGGAAAGTGCCGGCGGCCAGTCGGTGCTGCGTGCCAACCTGGCGCGTGCCCGCGCGCAGCAGGCGCTGGCCGAGGGCAGCATCGAGATGGCGCAGATCGAGCTGGAAGATGCATTGCTGGTGCAGCCGCGTGACCCATGGCTGCGGTTGGAACTGGCGCGCCTGTACACGCGCGCGGGTCGTCCGGACCAGGCCAATGGTGTCATCGAAGGGCTGCGCGCGCTGGACGACAGCTCGGCGACCTCGCTGTATGCGCAGGCCCTGTTCGCTCAGGAGAACAGTGACTGGCCGCGCGCGTATGCGTTGCTGGAACGCATTCCCACGGCGTCGCGTGATTCGGAAATGACCGCGTTGCACGACACCGCGTGGGTGCAGGTGCAGGCCGCCCAGGCGCGCTCGCTCATGCAGCGCCAGCGCAGCGGCGAAGCGCAGCTGTTGCTGGCCCGCGCCGAAGCCGCACTCGGCGACCGGGTCAAGAACCCGGCCATCGTGGCCGCGTTGGCCGGTGCCTACGCCGACATCGGCAGCCAGCAGCGCGCCCTCGTGCTGGCGCAGCGCCTGATCGAAGGCGGTTCGCCCAGCGTCGACAACCGCCTGGAATATGCCTCGGTGCTGCTGCGCGCCGGTCGCGATGGCGAGGTCGCCGCGATCCTGCGCCAGCTCGCCGACGTGCCGCTCTCGGCCAGCCAGCAGACCCGCTTGAACGATCTGCGCAGCGGCTACGTGCTGCGCCAGGTCGATGCCCTGCGGGAGCTTGGCAATCTTGAAGGCGCGTACGCGGTGTTGGCCCCGGCATTGGCCGAGCGCCCGCAGGACCCGCGCAATATCGCGGCCCTGGCGCGCCTGTATGCCGCCGCGGGCGACAACGGCCAAGCCCTGGCGCTGTACCAGCAGCAGTTGCAGCTGGCACCGGGCGATCTGGATGCGATGGTTGCCGCCGCGGGCAGTGCCGCGGCGATGCGTGACATGGATCTGGCCGAACAGTATCTGGAGCGCGCGCTGAAGCAGGCGCCGGAGTCGCCGGATGTGTTGGCGGCGGCAGGGCGCGTGTATCGCGCGGCCGGCAAGAACCGCCGCGCCGAAAGCTACTTCCGCGCGTCGCTGGCCGCCGCCGCGAAGGGCAGCGGCCAACTCGACAATGGCTACCCGCAGGCCAGCACCGCGATGCTGGCCAGCGGTGGCAGCTTCAATCCGTTCGCCGGTCTCAACCGTGGCGGTGGCACCCGTACCGCAGCGCTGCGCGATGGTGGTCTGCCACTGCCGGCCGCGACTGCCCGCCTGGCTGCCCAACCCCTGCCGATGGACGCCGGCCCGGCGATGGGCATGAGCCTGGGCCCGGCAAGCGTCACTCCAGTAATCGATGCCGATGGCCTGCCGGAACCGGTCATGGCGACGGCTGCGGCCAGCGGCGGTGTCGCCCTGCCGTTGCCGGTGCCCGGCTCGCGCCAGGTGCCCAGCCAGGCGAGTGCGCCGCGCGCCTCGCGCAATACCGCGCTAGGTCCGCTGCCGCCAGCCACCACCGGCAACGGCGTGCTCGACGAACTGCGCGCGCTCAAGGCCGAGAACAGCAGCAGCCTGGCGGTCGGCGCGGCGTATCGCACCCGCGCTGGCGAAGCCGGCATGGGCCAGCTCGATGACCTGCAGGTGCCGCTGGAAGGGCAGTTCACGGTCGGCGACGGCAAGCTCAAGGTGGCAATCACCCCGACCGTGCTCGATGCCGGGCGCCCCGATCCGGAATACACCAGTGCCAGCCGCTTCGGCGGTGGCCCGCAGGCCGCTTTGGCCGGTGCACTGGCCGCTGACCGCACACCGGTCGATGACCTGGTCGGCTCGTCGCTGTACCAGACGCTGCTGACCCGTGGCGAGAGCAACGCGACCCGCAATCTGATCTACGACCGCGCGCTGGACAACGGTCGTTACCAGGAACTGTTCAACCAGACCGACGGTTCGCTCACCCAGGCCGAACGGGCCGCTGCCGCACGTGCGCTGCTGTTCGCCGATCCGCTGCCGAGTTACATCCTCAGCCGCGATCTGGCCAATACCCCGATCAGCGACATCGCCACCCAGGTACTGGGCAATGCCGGCCTGGTGCGCGGGCTGAGCGCGGCCGAGCAGGCCCAGCTCAAGACGCTGGCCCAGGGCGGCGGTGGCTCACAGACACCGCAGGCGTTCCAGGACACTTTGTACGCGATGGTGGCCAATGCCGCCGGTGCCCGCCGCATGAGCTCCCAGGATGCCAGCGGCGCCGGTGTTTCGGTGGGCTATGAGCGGGGTGGCTTCCGCGCCGATGTCGGCAGCACGCCGCTCGGCTTCGATGACACCCAGATCGTCGGCGGCATCGGCTACCGCGGTCAGATCGGCGATGCGCTGACCTGGTCCGGTGAGGCCTCGCGCCGTGCGGTGACCGACAGCCTGCTGTCCTTCGCCGGCGTGGAAGACGGGCGCAACGGGCTGCGCTGGGGCGGGGTGACCGCGAGCGGCGCCAAGCTCGCCGCGACCGTCGACAACGGTCAGTTGGGCGGCTACGCCAGCGCGTCCTGGCATCGCCTGGAAGGCGAGAACGTGGCCGACAACGATCGCCAGGAAGTTGGCGTGGGCGTCTACGTGCACGCCCTGGAGACCGACAACCAGTCGCTGACCGCCGGCCTCAACCTGACCGCGATGCAGTACGACCGCAACCTCAGCGGCTTCACCTACGGACATGGCGGTTACTTCAGTCCGCAGCGCTATGTGGATGTCGGCTTCCCGGTGCACTGGAACGGGCGTACTTCCAGCGGCCGCGTGGCGTGGCAGCTGGATACCAGCGTCGGCGTACAGCACTTCAAGGAAGACGCTGCGCCGTACTTCCCGACCGATCCGGCGATGCAGCAGGCTGCTTACGAGGCCGCCTCGATGGCTGCGTTGCTGGGACTGACCACCGAGTACGTGGACCCGGTCTATACCGGCCAGACCAAGACCGGCGTGTCCTACAACCTCAGCGCCGCGGCCGAATGGCAGCTGTCTTCGCAGCTGTTCCTGGGCGGGCGCATGGAGTTCAACAACGCGCGTGACTACCGGCAGTTCGGTACCAGCCTGTACCTGCGCTTCCTGCTCGACCGCCTCGGCGCCGGGCTGGGCAAGCAGCCGCAGCCGCTGCGCTCGCCGTACGCGTCGGGTGAATGATTACCGTCATGCGTTGATGACCGGCCCGCTGCCAGGCTTTACCTGGCCGCGGGCGTCCCGCAGGCTTCCCAGGTCCCGCTGCGAAGAGGCTGATGTCCGTGACTGAATCCCCATCGTTCCATCGGATGCGCCGCCGCCTGCTGCAGGCGCTGGCCGTTACTCCGCTGCTGGCCTGCTCGGCCAACGGCCCGGCGCGCGGGCCCGGCCCGTGGACGGCGTGGCAGGTGATGCGTGCCTCCAGCGTGACCCCGGACGGGCGCATGGTCGACCACAACAACGCCGACCAGCGTTCGACCTCCGAAGGCCAGTCCTACGCGCTGTTTTTCGCGCTGGTGGACAACGATCAGCCGCTGTTCGATCGCCTCCTGCGCTGGACCGAGGACAACCTCGCCGGCGGCAGCATGGCCCAGCGCCTGCCCGCCTGGCTGTGGGGGCGCGACACCACGGCCAATGCATGGAAGGTGCTGGACGACAATCCCGCCAGCGACTCGGATGTCTGGCTCGCCTATACCCTGCACGAGGCAGCGCGGTTGTGGAAACGGCCGGCGCTGCGGCAGACCGCCGAAGCGATGCTGGCGGCGATCCAGGTGCAGGAGCTGGTCGATGTTCCGGGCCTGGGCACGATGTTGATGCCTGGGCCCAAAGGATTTGCGACGGAAGACACGTGGCGGTTCAACCCCAGCTACCTGCCGTTGCCGCTGCTGCGCCGCTTCGCCGCGCTTGATCCGAGCGGGCCGTGGACCACCGTGATCGGCAACAGCGTTCGCCTGCTGCGCGATACCGCACCCCACGGCTTTGCGCCGGACTGGACCGCGTGGCGCGACGGCGGCTTCATCGCTGATCCGGACAAGGGTCCGCTCGGCAGTTACGACGCCATCCGCTGCTATCTGTGGGCAGGCATGACCGCCGTGAACGATCCCAGTTTCCGCTCGGTTCTGGATGCGCTGCACGGCCCGCTGAGCACCCTGCGCGAGGGCCAGCCGATGCCGGAGAAGGTCAACACGCTCACCGGCATACGCGAAGGCACCGGCAACTACGGTTTCCAGGCGGCCCTGGTGCCGTACCTGCAGGCGCAGGGCGAGGCCGAACGCACCAAGGCAATGGTCGCTGCGCTGCCGACACCGGAGCAGCAGCGCTCCGCGCCGCCGCGCTATTACGAGCAGGTGCTCAGTCTGTTTGCCCTGGGCTGGTACGAAGGCCGCTATCGCTTTGCCGCCGACGGCCAACTGCGCCCAGCCTGGGCCTGACCAGCACCGGCACACGGCCGGTGCCGGTCGATCATTCCAGCGCGTAGCGCAGCACGAACAACCCGGCCACCAGCCACACCGCCGGATGCACGTCGCGCCAGCGCCCGGTGCCGGCCTTGAGCACCGCATAGGCGATGAAGCCGAAGGCCAGGCCGTTGGCAATGGAGTAGGTGAACGGCATCGCCAGCGCGCACAGCGCGGCCGGCACCGATTCGGTCAGGTCGCCCCAGTCCACATCGACCAGCTCGCGCAGCATCAACCCGGCCACGAACAGCAGGGCAGGGGCGGTGGCATAGCCGGGTACCATCGCCGCCAGGGGCGAGAACAGCAGCGCCGCCAGGAACAATGCCGCCACCACCAGCGCGGTCAGACCGGTACGGCCACCGGCCTGCACGCCCGAGGCGCTTTCAGCGAAGGCGGTGGTGCTGCTGGTCCCGAGCAGCGAACCGGCCACGATCGCGGTGCTGTCGGCCAACAAGGCACGGCCAAAACGCTTCTGCGCACCGGGCAGTTTCAACAGGCCCGCACGACCGACCACACCGTACAGCGTGCCGGTGGCATCGAACACTTCCACCAGCACGAACACCAGCACCACCTGCAGCAGCACCGCGATCGGCGCGCCACCGTCGTGGTGCAGCAGGCCCGGCAGGTCCAGCTGCAGGAAAGTCGGCGCCAGGCTCGGCGGCAGCGAGATCAGGCCATGGAACTGTACGTCTCCGAGCAGCCAGGCCGCCCCGGTCACCGCCAGGATGCCGATCAGGATTGCGCCGCGCACCTTGCGTGCCTCCAGGATCGCGATCAGCAGAAAGCCAGCCAGCGCCAGCAGCGGTGGGGCGGTATTGAGCGGCCCAAGCGCGACCAGGGTGTCGGTGTTGGCGATGATCACGCCGGATTTCTGCAGCGCGATGATCGCCAGGAACAGGCCGATGCCGGCCACGATCGCCGCGCGCAGCGAACCGGGGATACCCGCCACCAGCCAGGCGCGTACGCCGGTCAGTGACAGCACCAGAAAGACCAGGCCGGAGATGAACACCGCCGCCAGCGCCTGCTGCCATGGCAGGCCGGCCGCGCCCACCACGGTGAAGGCGAAGAACGCATTCAAGCCCATGCCCGGGGCCATGCCGACCGGGAAGTTGGCCGCGAACGCCATCACCAGCGAGCCCAGCGCGGCGGCCAGGCAGGTGGCGACGAACACCGCGCCCGGGTCCATGCCGGTGGTGGCCAGGATGTCCGGGTTGACGAAGACGATGTAGGACATCGTCAGGAACGTGGTCAGGCCGGCCAGCAGTTCGGTGCGCACGGAGGTGCCGTGCTGCTGCAGCTGGAACAGGCGTTCGGGGAGGGACATCGCGAAATCTCAAACCGTTGGTGGTGGGTACTGACCGTTGGTCGGTACGCTTCAAAGCGTCACCAGCAACGGTGGTGACCTACCGAAATGAGAAAGGCCGCGCGAGCGCGGCCTTTCCGGTTGCCTTATTTCAGCGCCTTGAAGCGCAGGCGCTTCGGCG